>Ga0172381_10002288_pt1 | contig 21316 bp, 28 predicted proteins | sample Leawel6488metaG_FD_119754 | JGI IMG/M metagenome (GOLD analysis project Ga0172381, IMG submission 119754) | Leachate microbial communities from a municipal landfill in Southern Ontario, Canada - Leachate well 64-88 metaG | ecosystem: Engineered > Solid waste > Landfill > Unclassified | place...
ATTTTCATACTTTAGTATACCAAAGTATACTTTTTAAACTTTTTTGTTACTGAATAATTATAACGTATTTGTTACTACAGTAAAGTTTATAAAGTGCTTAAAACTTGAGCATTTAATTAAATTGTAATGAGGTCAAAAAAAAATGAACAAAGCATTTTTGGTTTCCTTGATGGCTGTTTTTGTAACAGTAATCGCTATGACTTCAGTTATGGCTGCTAACACACTTAATGTGAGCAATGTAGCTATGACTGTTAATGGCATAGAGCTTTCATCAAGCGATATAGCTGCAGGCTTTGCTGGCGAAACAATCCCTATAAAGGTTGTTTTCACTGCTGGTGAAACTGCTTCTGACGCAAGAATAAAGGCAGAAGTTACTGGATTCAAAGACGACATATCAGGAAAAACTGAAAGATTCAAAATGCTTTCTGGAAGCACTTATAGCAGAACATTTTCTTTGACTTTGCCTGCAGACATTGATCTTTCTGAAGATTATTCTTTGAAAGTCACTATCTACACACAAGACAAAGAATTTGAACAAAACTATAAGTTAAGAGTTCAGAGAGACTCTTACAATGTAGAGCTTTTGTCAATTGACAGCGACAACGAAGTTGAAGCTGGCTCACAATTAGCTTTAGACATTGTACTCAAGAACAGAGGATATGAAAGACTAGACGACTTGTTCGTTATAGCTAGAATCCCTGAACTTGGTGTTGAAAAAAGAGCATATTTTGAAGACTTGACACCAAAAGATGAGAATGTTGATAACGCAAAAGACGATTCTTCTGAAAGAAGAATGTTCTTAAGCATACCACAAAACGCTGAAGAAGGCGTTTATCAGGTAGAAGTTACAGCATACAACTCAGACACAGAAACTACTGCCTCAAAAGCAATCTCCGTAACAGGAACAAAAGCAATAAGTAATATTATTGCTCCAGTTTTAACCAAAGAGATTTCAGCTGGTGAAACAAAAACCTATGAAATGGTTTTAATCAACAGAGGAAAAACTATGGGTGTTTACGAGATAGCTGTTGAGAGCGCTGACAACCTTGTTGTAGTTCCACAAGAGTCAATCGTTACAGTTCCTGCTGATTCTAGCAAGACTGTAAAAATTGATGTAACTGCTGGAGACAAGAAGGGAACATACAGCTTTGCAATAAATGTAAACTCTGATGGTAAAAACATCAAGAAACAAACATTTACAGCAAATGTTGTAGGAAACAGCACAGTTTCTTCTTTTGGAAATGTAACAGTTTTAACTGTTGTCCTAGGAATAGTATTTGTAGTACTTTTAATAGTACTTATAATATTACTAACTAGAAAACCATCAAAAGAAAGTCTTGAAGAAAGCTACTATTAATTATTAGTTTTTTTTATTTTTTTTATTTTTTATTTATTATTTTTTTATACTCCTGTGAGAACTATATTAGAGTTCTCACTTATACTCCCATGAACAAGAAAAGTACAATAAATCGAGAAGAACAACTTGGAAAAGTTGAGGAATTAGTTAGTGGGGCAATAACTTCTATTGATAATGCTCATCGTCTTACTGTTGAGCTAAAACTTGATGCAGTAAGGGCAGCACAGTTGATAATTTATTATCAGGATCTTAGAGGAGCTCTTGAACAATATCAATCTGCAGTAAAGGAGCTAAAAAAATGAGTAAAGAGTTTGTGCTTGTTGAAGATGAGAAATTATGGATTGAGATTTTTTCAGATATTGCTAAAAGAGAGGGTTATGAACTTAGAGCAGTGTTAACAACTCCTGACAAGGCTGCTTCTGATTTGGAAAATGAACTTGAAAAGGGAAATCCTAAAATGATTGTTTGTGATGGGCTCTCTGGAAAATATCAAGAGGTTCAAAGGATCAGTCAGGCGAGAAATGTTAAGTTTGTATTATTCACTGCAGATGATTATAGAGTAAGATCTACAAGAAAAGATGGCGGAATTGCATTTGACAAAGTAAATGGTGATGAATTATTCAAATATCTTAAAGAAAATTTAGAAAATTAAGTTTGTGATGCAAACTTAGGAAAGATAGTTGGTTATTTCTAAGTGAATTAGAAAGAATCAAAGATAGATAAACCTCTGAATTAGATTTCTAGACTGATGACTTTACTTATTCCTTCTTGCATGCTTATTCCATAGAGAACTGTAGAGGCTGTAATAAGAGCGTCATTATGGGTTACGATTATGTACTGGCCTGCTTTCATATATCTTTTAACTAGGCCGGCAAGTTTTTCTGAGTTTCTTTTGTCTAAAGCTGCGTCTACCTCATCAAAAATATAGAAAGAGTAGGGTTTATGCTCCTGTATTGCAAAAATTAAGGAAAGTGCAACTAGAGTTTGTTCTCCTCCAGAAAGGCTAGTGATATCAAAATATTTTCCTTTTCCTACTCTTATTGTAACATTGAGACCTGCTGAGAAAGGATCTTCAGTATTTTCTAACTCTAGGAAAGCTTCTCCTTTTGTTGATAGTTGCATGAAGTTTCTTTTGAAGATTTCATTTACAGCATAAAGAGTTTTCATAAATGTTCTTTTCTTTTTTGTATCTATTTCTGAGATAATATTTAGAATTTCCTGTTTTTCACTCTCTAAAGTCAAGACTTTTTGTTCTATGGCATCATATTCGCTTTTTATTGAGTCATAAACTTCTAATGCACGAAGATTTACAGAGCCTATTGTTGAAAGAGTATGCTGTGCTTTTTCAAAACGTTCTTGCAGAGAAATAATTGAACCCGGAACTATCTGGCTGTCAGGATAAGACTTAAGATCGATTTCAAAGCCTTCTCTTTCTGCATTTAATCTTGCTTTCTCAATTTTAAGATTATTAAGATTGCCATCAATTTGTGAAAGGGTGATCTGTTTTTCATTGAAGGAAGAATTTTTTTCTTTAAGGCCTTTTTGAAGAATATCTCTTTTTTCAATTATTTTCTGGAATTTTTCTTTAAGAGTTTTTTCTTCGCCTTCTTTTATTTCCAGAAGCTTTTGTTTTTCATCAAGACTTTGTTTTAATTCCTTTAGTTCAGAAGTAAGATCTTCTTCATCACGAAAGCTTTGTTTAATGATAATCCTTGTTTTTTCTAAGTCTCTTTCTTTCATTTCAAGATCAATATCCAAATGCTGTTCTGTTCTTGAAGAGATTTCCTGAATTTCTAAAATTAACTTGTCATATCTTTCCTCGATCTCTTTGACTTGAAGTATCTTATTCTCTAAAACCAATTTATTTTTTTCAAGTTCTTTCTTTTCAGAATCAAGACTTTTTTCATCAGTTGAAAGATTTTTTATCTGAACTTTCTTTTCTTCAAGATTTTTTAATTTAATGAGATTAATTTCAGCTTTGGGAATATCTTTTTGAAGAACTTCACGTCTTATTTTTGTAGATATTGATTCATTTTTTAATTTTTCGAGATTTTTTGCAGACTCTTCTAGTTTTTCAGAAAAACCCTTAATCTTGTCATTACAGTCTGAGGTTACATGGGAGATATGTTCTGGAGTAATTTTGTTTTTACATAGGGGGCAGATATCTAAACTTGAAACTTGACCTTTAATTTTTTCATTATTTGAAATTTCCATATTAAAGACTGATAAGCTTTTTTCAAGTTCTGTTTTTTCTAAATCAAATTTTTCAATGTTTTTTAGAGTTTTTTCAAGCTCGCTCTTCATCTCTTCAAGGGATTTTTTGCAGACTTCGATATCCTTATAATTAAGCTCTTGCGCTATTCTTTCAGACTCACGGATTAAGAAGTCATATTCATTTTTTACTTTTTGACTTCTTTTGTCTTTTTCATTAATCAGAGCTTTTATTGAATTGAGTTTTTCTTTAAAGTTATATAACTCTTTTCTTTCTTTTTCTACTGTCTCAAGCTGTTTCTTTTTTTCTTCAAGTTCCTTATGTTTTTGTGCCTGAAGAGGAGAATTCTTCCTTAGTTCTAATATTTCTCTCTCTAGTATTTTGATATCTTCCTCTGCTCTTGATCTTTTGTTAAGAAGTTCTTTTAACCTGGTTTCATTGCTATCTCTTTTTACTGTTAAAGTTGCAAGATTTGCCTTTAAATTTGAGATGTCATCATTTATTTGCTCCTGCTCGAGACCTGAAGAACGCTGCATGTATGAATTAAGACTCGCTATTTCTTCTTCTAAACTTGTTATCTCCTGCTGAATTTTCTCTATTTCAAGTTTAATTTTATCTTTAGAACCTTGAATTTTTGCAAGATCTTCTTCTGACTTTTTGATATCTTTATTTTTTTCTTCAAGTTTCTTTTGAAGAATACTTGCCTTGAAATTTTTGACGTCTTGTTCTAGCTCACGAAATTTTAATGCTTGTTTTCTTTCTTCTTCAAGATTTTTTAAATAAGCTTTTCTTTCCCTTAAAATTGCACCTGCTTCTTTAAGGCGCTCATCTGTTTTTTCCAGTTCTTTAATTGATTTTTCTTTTCTTACTTCATATATTGAGATGCCTGCAACTTCTTCGATGATCTTTCTTCTTTCTTCAGGATGGGCTTTAATCATTCCTGTAATTTCTCCCTGAAGAACTAGGTTAAACCCATAGGGATCTATTCCTCCTGAAGCAAGCAATTCAAGAACTTCCTGCCTAGTTTTTATTTCGTTATTGATTTTGTAAAGACTTTGGCCTGATCTTCTGACAACTCTTTCTACTGCTACTTCATTTGCTTCATGCTCCAGTTTTCTGTCTGCATTGTCAAAGACTAATTTTACTGAAGCCTCGCTAGCTGGCTTTAAGTCTTTAGTTCCTGCAAAAATAAGATTTGATATTTTTTCTGCTCTCATACTTTTGGAGGACATTCTTCCTAAGACAAAACAAATAGAATCAGTAATGTTACTCTTTCCAGAACCATTAGGACCAACTACAACATTCATACCATTAATCATAGGTATTTCAGTTTCTCTTGCAAAGGATTTGAATCCCTTCATAACCAGCTTTTTAATATAGGGCATGATTAAAGAAGATAAATAGGATTTTTAAAAACTTCCATACAAGTTTTTAAGCCCAAAAAATCAAAACCCTAAGATTTTTCTGTTTTAAAAACTTCCATACTGGTTTTAAGACTAAAGAATAAAAACCCTAAGATTTTTCTGTTTTAAAAACTTCCATACTGGTTTTAAGACTAAAGAATAAAAACCCTAAGATTTTTCTGTTTTAAAAACTTCCATACTGGTTTTAAGACTAAAGAATAAAAATGTAGATACCATAAGCTTATAAATCATAATTCTTTAGATTAATTATGAAAAAATTAGATATTGGAGCAAAGTGGATGTTTAGAGTAGGGACATACTGGGCAATGATTTTCTTAGCAGTATTTTTTGGAGGTCTGTTGATTATGGCTATTAATTTAATGACTGGCATGAGGATATTAATCTTGATTTTAAGTTATACTTTAGTTAGTGTGGTTATTGGTGAAATTTATGCTAAACTAGCTTATGATAATTTTTCTTATGAGTTTACAGATACAAATTTGAAAATAGAAAGAGGGATAATCTGGAAAAGATATTCAAATGTCCCATATGAAAGAGTACAGAATGTTGATATTTTAAGAGGAATAATTGCTAGAGCTTGTGGATTTTCTACTGTGACAATACAAACTGCAGGATATGCTGGTGGAAGAGGAATGGGAACTGAAGGTTATCTTCCAGCTGTTTCAAGTCAAGAAGCTGAAAAAATAAGAGACTTCTTAATGAATAAGATCAAGAAAGGCAAAAGAAATCAGGGATTGTAATTAATGAGACAACACTGACTCAAGCTCAACTACCATAAATTCTAACATATTTTTTACACTTTGGGGGGTATAGAAATTAGATTCTCCTGATTTATAATAAATCTGAAGTCTTGTGTCTTTGTCTGTTTTGTTATGTTGATATCCGAATCCTCTTTCTTTAATCTTTTCTAAGAGTGCTAATATCTCGGTTTTGTATAAAGAATCGGTATTTTCAAAGTAAATAATCTTTGTTGGAGTTTCCATTTAAAACTCACCTAAGCTTTTTTGTTTAAGACATAATTTTTTCCAAGTTCCCCAGGTTTTTCTGAATATTCCAGAATGTTCATGTTTTTTAGCAGACTCTTTAAGAAACTTACAGGTGTATGGATCTGAAGGGTAGCCAGAACCAAAGTCTACACCGAGTTTTTCTTTAAGTTTTTCTATTTCTGAATCACGATGAGTTTTTGCAAGAATTGATGCTGCTGAAACGCTTGGATGGTTGACATCTGCTTTATGTTCTCCTATAATTTCTAAGTTAGAAGTATTCTCTACATAACCACGCACGGTTTCTATCCAGGCTTTGATGTTTGGTGAGGGGCAATCGATTACTACTTTAATTTGAACTGTATTTTTATTTATTTTATTAATTATTTTTGCACATTCTATTGCTTCAAGAGTATTAAGATTTGTCCCGCCATTTATTCCCCCATCGATTTCACTAGGTTCTAACTGAACTATACAGTAGTCTAAAGCTTGCTCTTTTATTTTTTCTGCAAGTTCTTCTCTTTTAGAAGGCGAAAGCATTTTACTGTCTTTTATGCCCTGCTCTTTAAATGAACTTTCGGTTTCTTCTTCAATTAGAACTCCTGCAAGAACCATTGGGCCTATTATTGGACCACGACCAGCATCATCTATACCTAGTTTTAACATTTTGTTTTCCTTTAATTTAGAACTTTAAACTCAATATTCCACCTAAACTTGTAAGGTGAGATTTCTCCTGCTTTTGAAATTTTAAGGATTTTTATCTTCTTTTTGTTAACTTGTGCTTCTTTTGCTATTTCTTCTTTTATTTTCTCCAACTCGGATTCTTTTGCAAAGGCACGAAAAAAGATTATTGAATTTTTCTTAGAAACTGAGAAAGCTTCCTTAAGGAAATTTTCTTTTAATTGCGGCCGAGGCATTAGTATAACACTGAATTTTTCATTTAGCTTAGGAATTATTCTTTTTACATCGCCTTGGAGAATTTCTATGTTATTCAGCTTATTTAAAGAGACATTCTCTTTTCCATATTTACAGCAGTCTTTACCAAGTTCTATTGAAACTATCTTTTTCGGTTTAGCGATTTTTCCAAGAACTATTGCATAGGGAGAGACGCCTGCAAATAAAACCAACACAGTATCTGATTTTTTTATTTTTTTTGCTATGTCTAAACGCTCTGTTGAAAGTCTTGGAGAAAAATAACATGTTGATACATCTACTTTGAAAAGACAACCAGATTCTTTATGAATTGTGACTGTTTTATTTTCACCTGCAAGAAATTTTAATTTAGAGGTTCTTAGGCGACCTTTGATCTTCTCAGATTTTTCAAGAATAGTATGAATGCTGTTTCTTTCTAAGAGAAGTTCTTTAGAAAGTCTTTTCTTTTCTAAAAGTGCTGTGCCCTCTGGAAATTTAAGAATTGCTATATCTCCTATAGTGTCATAGCCTCTTATTTTTAACATAAAGTTAAGAAATAAAAAGAGTATTTAAAGTTGATTTAGAAACTTTGTCCGAAGTAAATTCAGAAAGAATAGGAAAACTTAGATGGGAAAAACCGGGCTAATACCAAAATTATTTTTTATATTTTCTGGAATTTTCTGGGACAAGATAGTTAGTTCTAGCTCTTATCTGATCTATTCGCTCTAAATCCTGACTAGAAAAACTTCCCCCACCACATATTCTTTGATGATATACTAATTCTTCTGTTTTTTCTCCAAGAATAGGTTTTTCGTTTCTTGTTTGATATAATTTTTCTACCATAAAAGTCTAGTAAAATACTGCTTTAAAAAGATTATTGTCATGAGAAATATTTAAAAAGTAGGGAGAATATTAATAATTATTAAAAGAGGAAAGTAAAAGAGAATGAATTTAACATCAATGATTTTAATGGGTGCTGGTTTTGCAGTACTTGTAGGAAATTTAATGTTTAAGTCTACAATTGAGAAAATTCCATTTTTAGCTGGAAAAAGCTATATTGTACTTATATTGGCTGTTGTTCTAATTGTTGCAGGTGTATTTTTAGGACAGGGACAGAAGAAAATGAAAGAAGTTCCTATCTATGACAAGGCTGGAAAGAATATTGTTGGCTATAGAAGAATGAAATAAGATAAGTTTTACTAAACTTGGAAAATTAGCTGACTAATTCTTAAAATAATTTAGATAAAAAAAGTTAATTAAAGTTTTCTGTAAAGATTATTGATTTGCTGTTCAAGACGATCCATTGTTCTTTTTGCAGTTGGGGAAGGATTTGGGTTGTTTGTTCTAAAACCACTAAGACTTGTTTCTAAATTGGTAATCTGAAGTTCTATGCGTTTTCTTTTTGCTTCTCTTGCTTCTGCAAGACCAAAATACTCATGAATTTTTGGATCTGCTAGAATTGAAATTACAACTCCAGCTATTGCTATGCCATAGATCCAACCAAAGTCTCCGATGTCATTTCTTCTCTGAAACCATAATCCAAAAAAGATTGCTGCAAAGAATATCCAAGCAGCTCTTCTTCCAGTACTACTGGCAATTGAGTAGTGTACAAAAAAGAAGTAAACAATAAATGGCAGGCCGGCTGCTATTGCTATTCCAGTCACACCATAAGGAAGCATTATTCCAGTAATGTACTCTAGAGGAATAAATCTTAAACCTAAAACTGAAACAATTACTGCAATTATAAATGCAACGCCGTGCTTTGTCTGAAAAAGATCTATTTTGACAAGAATTGTGTAGATCATAATTGTTAATAATATAGAAAGCAAGACAAATGAAAAGAAGGTTTCATCAAATTGACTTACTCCTAAGATTACTTCAAATATTGGACCAAAAAAATCCTGAAACATTTGGATTGCTTCATTCATTGGTTGTTGAAAGTCAATAGCCTGTGCATTTACTGGAACAACAAAGCTAAATATAGATGTTAAAAATAAAATTGTTAACAATACACTCTTTTTATTCATAGAAAAATTAGTTCATAATAGCTTATAAATATTTCTTTTAAGAATTAATTATTTTTATTACTCTATTTAGATGAATGAAAAAGAAAATGTTTAAAAAGGAGAGATGACTAAAACTGTCATGAATAAAAAAGGTGCGTCGACATCAAGTATTGCTTTAGGAGTTGTGGGAATATTAGTTTTATTATTTGTATTTTATGTTGCTTATTATAATGGTTTCTTTTCAAATGTATCTGCTTCAAAGGGAATTGTTTGGCTTGATGGTGCAAAACCTAATATAGACTGGAACAGCCCTTTGGCTTGGGTTTTAACTAATGCTTTTGGAATTAATGAACAAAAGGCAGAAACAAGTAGTGCTTTAGTAGTATTAATTGCAGTTTGGATAATTTTCTTCTTAGCTTTTGGAGACACACTCGAGAACTTTGGATTATTTAACAGCAGAGGTGTTGCATGGATGATAGGATTTTTAATGGCAGTAATCCTTGCAAATATGAACCTATACTATAACTTAATAGTTAATTTGATGGCGTTATTCTCATTTTTAGCAGCATTCTCAGTTATTGCTTCTTTAATCTCAGTACTAGTTGCAATGTTTGTTGTTAACTGGGGAATTTCTGGAATGGCTATCTGGCTTCAAAATAGAAGAACCTTGCTTAAAGTTGCAAAAGGTGAAGCAAAGATAAAGGGCGGAATAAGAACCTTGAAAGGTGTTGCAATAGAGACAGAAGCTGGTGAGTAAATTTTTAAATAGAGAGTTATTAATTCTGATATGAAAAATAAAAATCCTAATCGCAGCAAGCTGCGGAGTATTTTTAACCCTCCAACTGGGAAACTATTGTCGCACCAAGGTGTGGAGGTATTACACCCAGTTAGAGGAAATAAATCGGGTGTAGTTTTATTATTTTTACTGGTGATATTCTTACCACTATTGTTAAACATTGCCCAGGCTCAAGAAGTTTCTGTGCCGACTGTTCCGGGGGTAGATCCAGAGATTCTTAATAAACAGCCTGAAGAGATTCTAGAGAATTATAAGAATTATACTGAGACTAAATGGGAATATATTGGCAAGGAATGGCAGGCAATGTTATTAAAAAATCCTGGTGTGGCTGCTGTTGATAGTTTTCTTAAAAAAATTGACATTGTTTTCGTAATATTATTTGGGAGGCATTATGCCATTTCAATAACACTACTTATCGTAATATTTCTTTGGATATGGTTCTTCTTAGAGTTTAACAAGATGCTAGAGAACTTTTCAATGTTCTCTGGAGGAGTTTCACTAGGAATTGCAGCTGCATTAACAATAATTTTTGCACAATTTCAAGGTTTAGTAAAGATAACTGAGTTTTTTGGATGGCTTATTTTCTCAAATAAAAGCCTTGCATGGAATATTATTATTACAGCAATAATTGTGCTAACTATGGTCGTAATTTATGGCTTGACTGTAATGCTTCAAAAAAAATCAGTTGGAAGAAAGAAGAAGAAAGAAGAAGAACAGGCAAGAGTAGATAGAGAGATTATACATAGAACTGCTCAAGCAGCAACTGAAGAAGATTAAATTTTAATTGATAAAAAATTTAGAAAGAGGAAGTTTATCGTCTTCTTAGGCTATAGCCAAAAAGAACAATTAGAGCCATTGCAAAGAGCACTATCCCTATCCAATTTGTGGTGTTTAGGTCTATACTACCGATTGCATTTCCTGAAAGATTTGGAGAGAGGAAAAATAGTGATAGGAAAAGACTGGCTAAAATAAAAATTGAAGATGCTAGGGGAACTCTTCTTGACATAAACTCTGCTTTTGGGCTTTTTTCTTTGGCCATAATAATTATTAAATAAAGTTGTTATTAAGTTTACTTTTTTATCAAACTAGAGAGAATAATTTTTAATTAAAACAAAGTTTGCTGTTTTTTCTTTTCTTTTTCTTGTTTTAACTTATCTAAGGCTGAGTTAACCCGCTCTAGCGAGAAATCATGTTCTTCGACAAGAATTTTTTTTATTTTTGATTCATTAAGTTTTGGAAACTCTATTTCAAAATCCTGCACATTAGGTTTATGGAAGAGCTCATATATTTCCTGCCAGTCAAAGCCAGCATCTTCTGCTTCTTGTTTTTTAATTTGATCTTCTAAAGACTTAAAGATTAAATAAGGCTCTTTTAATCTATGAATGATTTCTAATGCACGTTTCTGACCTATGCCTTTTATTCCTCCAGGGTTATAATCCGTGCCGACTAGAATTCCAAGACAGATCAGTTGGTCATGGTCTATTTGAAGAGTATTCAGGACCTGTTGTAGATCGATTATTTCCGGGGAAATGTAAATTATTCCTGAAGGAGTTTTTCTTTTTCTTGCAAGAGTTAAATTTTGTATTAATCTCGGAGCTTGAAATAATAAAGAGTCATAATCCTGAGAGCCAACGGCATAGGCTTTTCCTTTTTTTGCAAGGTAAGAGGCTTCTGATTCTCCTTCGCTAGGGGCTTGGATTACTGCTATTCCTAATGCTTCTAAGAGAGATTTACTTTCTTCAACAATTTCTTTTGTAATGTGAACATTTTGTTTTGAGTATTTTGACATGGACTCTATATCTTCTTCCTGGACTGCTTGCTCGTACTTTTCTCTTGCTTCTTGCTTATGTTCCATCCTCTTAAGATTTGTTTTAAATTTTAATTCTGGAGGTTTTCCATCAAATACATAAATCAGTTTTATTCCTTCTTGCAAGAGATTAATATTCCTATAGAATAAACCTGACAGGTGAGAGGTAATTCTTTTTTTAGTATCCATTAAAGGAGTTCCGTCTGGCTGACGTATTGTTGAAAGAAATTGATAAATAACGTTATATGCATCTATGGAAATTGTCTTTCCTTTCAATTCTGAGAATTCTAAAGCTCTTCGGGGAACTATGTCTCCTATGTTTAAACCCATGAATAAGTAAAGATGAGGCTGTTAATAAAATTTTCTAAGACTTCTTAAATTTTCTAAACTAGTGAATGATCAGGTTGAAATTAAGAAATTATGGCTTGTATTGTTTGAGATAGTTTTCAGCACTTTGATAACATCTTTTGAAAACTTGGCCTATTCTTGAATCTGAACAATTTTTTGTAGACTCTCTTCCACCTGCGACTTTCAATTTTTTATAGCCCATGACTTGCTCAAGAAGATTTGCTTTTGTTTCTGGCTGTGAGAAAGTATCATTTACATTTATCCCTCTTGATCTTGCTTCTTTTACTAACCTCTGATATTTTTGATATTGAATTGGGTCGTATGCTTTTTTCTTTGGAGATTTTGTTTTTTTAGAAGTTTTTGGAAGAGCTTGAGGTTCATAGTCTCTTGCCATTTGTTCTAGATAACTTTCATATTGTTGAGTCAGGTCCTGCTCTTGTGCAAGGAGATCTGCTCCTTGATTGTACAAATCTTCATCTTCAGGATTTCTTACTCCTAAAGTATCACATAGAAGGAAGTATTGTGTAGGAGACTGGCTTTCTAAAGCTAGGACACGTTTTCTTTCAAGTTCGTTAGGATCATAATTATAAGTCATTTTATTTCTGTGTTTTACCTTCAAGGCAATTTCTTGCCATGTTATAAATTTTATTTCCTGACTCAACTAACTCGTCATATTTTAAGCTAAGGGCATATTCTCTTTCCAGAGTAACTTTAGCAACAAGGTTTCTTAGATAAGTTTCTTCAGTTGAAAAATTAGTAACTACCTCCTGTGCTTCTTCATCACTGTGGAAGGGATGAAAATGTACTGGGGTAGATCTATTTGGAATAGTGTTCATTTTAAGGATTCTCCTCAGAGGTTAAGTTTTGTACTAAAGAACCATCAAGAATATAATCAGGGCCAAACTCAGAGTTTCTTCTTTCATTAGATCTTTGATCTAGAATTGAATCTAGAGAGGTAGAATCCTCTTGGGTTCTCATGCCGATGTGATAAACTGGATCAACAGGAGGAACTTGATCTAAAGATGTCTGTGTAGATGAAATCTCAATTCTTGCAAAATTTGGAACTCTTACCTGGTCATTATTAAATATCATTTTGTGTTTCTAAACTATTATTTTAATAATATTAAAATATATAGAAAATAGGTATATTTAAATCTTACTATCTGTAACTACTTAAAAGTAGCATAAAAAGAAAGATTTTTAAACTAGACAATGTTCTGTGGGTAATGGCAAGAAACTACAGTTGGACTATGTCCATGGCACTTAAAGCAATTAGCCGAGGGCATAGAACAAATTTAAGATTTTTAGAAGGGAAAGTTAAATCTGGAGAAATTGACCAAGAAGATTTTCATTTAGCTAGGGCTAATGGAAATATTGTACAAAATAACAACACTCTTTTAGGAATATCCAAGTTACTACCTTTTCCAGTAGATGTGCAAAGTGCAAAGGAATATGGAATATGGAGAATAGTTGATACAGAATATAGGCAGGTTGTAGCTTCTTTTTTTAAATCTAAATATGAAGATAATTACTTTTTGCAGAATGGGTATCAAAAAGTTCAAGCATTTTTACCCCTAATGGAATTAAATGAAAGGGATAACGGACAAAGAATAAAATTTGCAAAATTTATTCCTTTAATTGTGAGGGGGAAACAAAGAGTGTTCAGATTTAATAATCCTACAAAAGAGACTCCTTACTATACTGCTTCAATATTTGTTCAAGGAGCAAGAAAAGAATGAGAATCAATGAAGAAAATTTACTAGGAAGTTGTATAGAACAAATTAGATTAGGATGCACTTCTCAAAAAGTTTTGGCAGTAGCTAAAAAAGGCGTTGAAGATGGCTTTTTGACTGAGGAAGAATTACAGAGAGTATTTGCTGAAGGAAGACTAAGAGAAGGACAGCTTGAATTAGACATTAAGAATATTCAGGAAACTAGATTTGGAGATAAGAGAATTTATATTGTTGCTCCAGGTTATTTTAGTACTAGACTAAATAGATCTAATGTGGAAAAGTTAGGAAGAAGAAATATAAGTAAAAAAGGACATCCAGAAATTTTAGATAATGATAGAATTCTAGCTTTACTTTCAAATTACAGTGCTAAAGATGGAGACCTACTGGTTTTAGGAAGAGATGAGAATAGAAGTTATCTTGGAACACTGTACCGGGCGAGTAACCTAACCTTTAAATAATTCTTTTACATGAAGGAACTATGGAAATTGAGTTTATTCCTCTGGACTATGACTATTTTGATTTTGAAGGCAGAAGTTATTTGAAAGTTATAGGGAGAGATGGAAAAGGAAATAGGGTTTGTGTTATAGATAAATTTGAACCTTATTTTTGGGCGATACTTGATGAAGGGGTTAAATCTGAAAGAATAAAAGAAATAAGAGAACAAATTGAAGGAATAAGAATAGAAAGCAAAGGAAGAATTACAAATGTTCTTAAAACCGAAGTTGAAGATAAAAATTTATTAGGAAAAAGTGCGAAAGCTATAAAGATTTTTATTTCTAATTATAAGGATGGACATTCTGTAGCTGATGAGATTGACTTTCAGGAAATAGTTGCAAGAAGAGAATATGACCTAAGCCTGATAACTAAGTATATTATGCAGAGAAAAATGCTTCCACTGCAATGGCATACTATAACTGGAGAGAAAATTGAGGAAGGACAGTTTGAGGGTTTTCTTGACAAACTTGAAGTAGAATTAATAATTAATGCAGAGAAAATACAGAAGTCGAGCGAGAAAGAATTCAAACCTAAAATTCTTGCTTATGATATTGAAACTGATGAATTTGAAATAGGAAAAGGAGAAATAGTTATGATTTCTCTTTATGGAGAGAATTTTAAGAAAGTTTTGGCATGGAAAAAATGCACTGAGAAGCAAGATTATGTTGAATGTTTTAAAAGTGAGAAGGAAATGCTGAAGAAATTTGTAGAATATGTAAAAACTGAAAGTGCAGATATTCTTGTAGGATATTTTTCTGATGGTTTTGATTTGCCCTATTTGAGAGAGCGGGCTAGAGAAAATGGAATAAAACTTTCTCTGGGACTTGATGGAAGTTCCCCGACATTTTCAAGAGGAAAAATTGCTTCTGGAAGCATTGCAGGAATAGTTCATGTTGATCTATACAGATTTATTGAAACAGTATTTTCACAGTATCTTCAATCAGAGACTCTTGGATTAAATGAGGTGGCATTAGAATTAATTGGAGAGGGAAAGAAAGAGCATGAGTTTAAGCATTCAAAAAAAATAAAAGAAAATGAGTGGGAAGAGTATTTTGAGTATAATTTACAGGATTCTATTCTCACATATAAACTTGCTCAAAAATTCTGGCCCGATATGCTGGAATTCTCAAGAATCCTGCAAGAGCCTTTATTTGAGATAACTAGAGATGGAATGAGCCAATTAGTTGAGAATTATATCATCCATAATCTTGAAAAGTTTAATGAGGTCTGCCAAAAAAGACCAATACATGATGAAATACAATCCAGAATGACCCGAGAAAAGTATGAGGGAGCTTTTGTTTTTCAACCGATTCCTGCGTTGTATGAGAACTTAGTAATGTTTGATTTTACAAGTTACCTTCCAAGCATTATTGTAAGCTTTAATTTATCTGCATCTACTTTATTAGCTAAAAAAGAAAAAGACGCTTTAGAAGTAAATGTGGGAGAAAGAAAATTTTATTTTTCAAAAGAAAAGGGTTTTTTTCCGCAGATGCTAGAGGAAATAATAAATTTAAGAAAAAAATACAAGAAAGAATACAGTGAAGAAAAAAATCCTATAAAACTAGCAAGAAGCAATGCTTACAAACTGCTGGCTAATGCTTCTTATGGATATCAGGGATTTTTTGGAGCAAGATATTACTGCCCTGAAGCTAGCGCTTCTACAACTGCACTGAGCCAGGAGTTTATTAAAAGTATGATTGAAAAAACTAACAGGGAAGATTTCAAAGTAGTGTATGCTGATACAGATAGTTTTTGTTGTTTACTGAATAAACATAATAAGGAAGAAGCTTTAGAATTCTTAAAAAAATTAAATAAGGACCTTCCAGGAATTATGGAAATTGATCTTGAAGATTTCTATAAAAGAGGAATATGGGTCAGCAAGAAAAGCGGGGAAGCTGGAGCAAAGAAGAAATATGCTTTAATAGACCATAAAGGAAAGATAAAGATACGAGGATTTGAAACAGTAAGAAGAGACTGGTGCACACTCGCAAGAAATCTTCAAAGTTATATATTAAAAAAAGTTCTAGAAGAGGGAAATGAAAAGTCTTCATTAGAATATTTCAATAAAATCGTTAAAGATTTAAAGGAAAGAAAAATTGACAGGAAAGAAATAATGATAAGAACACAATTAAAGAAGCCTATTTCTGAATATAAGTCAATTTCTCCACATGTTATTGCTGCACAAAAAATGAAAGATGCTGGCGAGCCTGTTGATGTAGGGATGCTAGTTGAATATTTCATTGCTGAAACACGCGAGACGAAAAAATTAGTAAGAGAAAAGGTTAAGCTTCCTGATGAAACTGGGGAGTATAATATAAAATATTATTTAGAACATCAAATAATTCCTGCTGTTGAAAATATATTTGAAGTTTTTGGAATTTCTGTTAAGGAAGAAAGTTCTGGAAAGAAGCAGATGAAACTGTTCTGAAAGAAACATATAAAAGCTTGGTTTTCTCTATATAATTAGTTTATGAAAGGAGGTGTTTAAATGATAAATTTAGCTGGTTTAACTGGAATGGCTACAGATGCAAGTTATGATCTTACTGCTGCTCAAGCAGCAATAATGGGAAGTGTCCTAACTGGTTTCTTTGCAGTTATCATGATCTTAGCTTTAGCAGGTTATATCTATTCTGCATTAACTATGATGGCTGTTGCAAAGAGAACTAAGACGAAAAAAGGATGGCTTGCTTGGATTCCTGTTGCAAATATGTATTTAATGGCTAAGATTGCTAAACAGTCTGCATGGCCTTTATGGCTTTTGCTTGCTTGGATACCTTGCTTGACTTTTTTTATTAGTCCAATCTTAGGGATAATCTTTATGATTATCGCAGGAATCGCTTCAGTAATTGTAATGGTATTCATGTATATCTGGCAGTGGAAAATTTGTGAAGTCCGGGGAAAACCTGGATGGTGGGCAATATTGCCTTTAATTGCTGCAGGATTATCTTGGATTCCGATACTTGGAGCAGTCTTATCTATTGCAGGAAGTGTCTGGAGTTTAGTAATGTGGGGAATACTTGCATGGGGTAAGTAAATTTTGTTTTTTTGTTTTTTTCTTTTATTTTTATTTATTCAGAAAGATTTATGAAGGGTCAAATTAGGATGAATTTATGATTGGCAGAAAAATTATTGAGGGAGGACTTGTGTTGCTCTTGGGAATATCTAGTCTAGACCTTCCTAGAGATATTTATGCGGGGACTATAGAGACAACTACACAAGCAGTAAAGAAAGAAAGTGAAGAGAAGTCAAATTATAAATTAGTTGAAAGAGGATTTAGAAAATTCTTAGATAATTATATTGATAACGAATCTGGAACAACCTGGTTTAAAGACAGCATAAACAAATTTGGACATGATAAGTTTCACGAGCAATATGGAAATGCACATTTAGAATGTTTAAAATTTGCAGAGATTAAAGTTAAAGAGTTTAAGTCGGGAAAAATAAAAAGTTTAGATATAGGTGATAAGGAATATAAAATTCTCGGAGACAAAATGTGCGAGATAATAAATTCTGTTTCTGCTGGTTGGGTAGATTATAATAATCCCAAAGTAAGAGAAAAGGAAAGAGGTTTTGTAAGGGCTTTGACAGGATATTTTACCAGGGTAATGTTAGTTGAAGATAAATGCATCAGTTATGATGAACTTGTCAGGAAAGCTTATGGAACCAGAAAAGAATATGAAAAGTATATTATTGAACAAAATAATGCAAATGATTCTGCTTTTGAAGAATTAAGACTTACTGTCGGCAAATTTTTTAGATGGATGGGGGGAGATACTGAAATGACTAAATTAAAGAAAGATGCTGCAGACGCATACAAGTCAACAATCAAGGAAATTTTTGGTGAAGAAAATATTAAAAATTAAGCTTCCATATTGCAAAATTAAGCACTGATGCAAAGCTTACCCAGAGAAGATAAGGAATAAGCAAGTAGGCTGAATTTTTTGATATTTTATAGAAACTAAAAATAGTTAGAAGTATGAAAATCCAGAGAAAGATTATTTCTATGAATGATGCAAGAGGATTATGAAGTGTAAAGAATAGCACAGACCAAGTAAGATTTAGGAATAATTGAATTCCAAAGAGAATTATTGCAGATTTTTTATTTTTTGATTTTGAATTCCAAACTAAAAACAAAGAAATTCCCATTAATATAAAAAGAAAAGTCCAGACAGGAGCAAATATCCAGTTAGGAGGACTGAATGAGGGTTTAATTATCGTAGCAAACCATGTTTTAACATAGGGGGTTGTAAATAAAGACCCTAAGAAACCAACTATTAGAGGTATTGCTACAGAGATTACTAGTTTAGCTATTTTATTCATTTTCACTCTTTTTTCTAAATTGATTAGGAGTCCTAGCTATAAAAAGTTATTTTTTTCATAAAGGGGGATAATCTTAGTTGCAGTAAACCTTAAAAGGGAATTATTTCTAAAAAAAATATGATATTGGAAAGAATAGATTACAATGATGAGAATGTTTCTACTCTTTGTAGGCTGGCACATAAAAAAAGATATGAATTTGCAAAAGACTATATTGGGGGAATAGGAAAAGTTTTGGATGCTGGATGCGGGGAAGGTTTTGGAAGTGCAATTTTAGCCAGAATTGCGGGGAAAGTAATTGGAATTGATTCTTCTACTGAAGCAATTGAAACTGCAACAAGAAAGAATAAAAAAGTTAATTTATTCTATGATACCACAGATTTAGAAAAATTGGATATCAAACAATATGGCAAGTTTGATTTGATAACCTTTTTTGAGGTTTTTGAGCATGTGCAAAATCCCGGGAAAATTGTTGGAAAATTTAGGGAAGGATTAAATGAAAAAGGAATCTTGCTTGTTTCAACACCTAACGGGAGATATACTGCTTCTAAAAATCCATACCATATTAGGGAGTATACAAGAAAGGAAGCTGAGAAAATAATTATTAATTCTGGATTTAACATTGAAGAAGTTTATGGGCAATACCCTTTGCTTGCACCACTATTAGTTTTAAGAAATAGATTAAAGGGTATTGGCAGAGAAGATATTCGTGAAGAGGCAAGAACATCAAAAAGCAAGATAGCAAGAAATGACTGGTTTGCAGATTTATTTTCAGAGCTGTATTCTAATCCAATAGCAGTAGCTACTTCTAGAGATCTTGTTTTTGTCTGTAGTCCTAAAAGATAAGTATAAAAGAAGTATTTTGTATAATAAAACCATGACAATCGAACCAAAAGAACAATTTGTGGAAAGAATAAAGAAGCTTCTGACTGAGAAAGAAGATTATGAAAAATTTATGAAGATTATTCATGAGAAGCCTCTGAATTATATCAGATGCAATACTCTAAAGATTTCTCCAGAAGAATTAAGGAAGAAACTGGAAGAAAAGGGATGGAAGATGAACCAGCCTTTTGAAAAATATCCTGAAATTATGCTGATTGAAAGTCAACTTGCACCAGGAGAGTTAGGAAAAGCAATAGAGCATTTAATAGGATATTACTATGTTCAAGAAGTTTGCAGTATGATGTCTGTTCTTGCTCTTGATCCACAGCCAGAAGAATTGGTTCTAGATTTATGTGCAAGTCCAGGAAGTAAGACTACTCAAATTGCTGCAAGAATGAATAATACTGGAACATTAATTGCTAATGATAAAGATCTTGGGAGAATAACTATTTTGTCTGCAAATTTAGAAAGATGTGGAGTTTCTAACACAATTATAACTAGAGAAGATGCAATCCAGTTATGCAGAAAACTTGAAAGATTAGACCTTAAATTTGATAGGATACTTGTTGATGCTCCTTGCTCTGGAGAAGGAACTTTAAGGAGTTCTCCTAAAACGTTTATTATGTGGAATTTAGACATGGTAAAGAAGCTTTCTAGATTGCAAAAGAAAATGGTTGCTTCTGTTATTCCTTTACTTAAAGAGGGAGGAACCCTAGTATATTCTACATGTACCCATGCTCCTGAAGAAGATGAAGAGGTTGCAGAGTTTTTAGTTAAAAATTTTGGTTTTGAAGTTGAAAAAATTGAATTGCCCTTAAAATGCAGACCCGGAATTAAGGAGTGGAATGGGGAAGAATTTAAAAATAGCGAGAATGTTTGCAGAATTTATCCTCAAGATAATGATTCAGAAGGATTCTTTGTTGCTAAATTAAAGAAGAAAGATTAAATCGGGAGAAAAGTTTTATCATCTTGCCATAAATGCGGAGAAATATCCTGATATTTCTTGCAGGCTCTTCTCCAGTCTAACTGACATTTTACATTAAAGGAAATTATTTTTTGTTCTAGTTCTGAAAGAAGAGGCTTAAGATCTGTTTGATTTGTGTAAAGTATTGCTAGGCTTTGATTAAGTTTTCCTGGAAGTTGTTCTGGCAAGGAATTAAACATAGAGAAAAAATTTGAGAGATTTTCTTTATTGTAATTATCCTGCCAAAAGAACAAAATTTTATAACAGTTATTGCAAGCCTGAGGCAACTGATTTTTCTGTTGATAGTATTTAAGTTGATCTTTATTTCTACCTTGACAAAAACTAGGACGACTTCCAAAAGGATACCATCCGATAAGACCAATTGCAAGATTTATAGCCTGAAAATTTACTCTTTCCATGCAAAAGCCTAGAAAAAGGATGTTAAATATTTAACTAAAACTGACCTTATCTCCGATTGAAAAGTTATAACTTCTTGATATATTAGCATTGATCTCTAAGACATGTCTTACCTGATTATTTGATTGGATTGATGGGCAGGAGAGGTTACATGGAAAGGCAGTTTCAATTTGAGATATACTGTTGCTCTCATCTATGAAGATTATATCCAGAGGAATTAATGTGTTTTTCATCCAAAAGGAATATTTGCCTGATTCTGGGAAAATAAAGAGCATTCCTGAATCTTGATTTAAAGAAGGCCTAAACATTAATCCAGTTTCTCTTTCTTCTGGAGTCTGTGCTAGTTCAAGATTAAAGCAATGCTCTTTTATGCAAGCTTTTTTAGGTTCAGATGTTTTTCCAAAGAAAGCGAAAATAAGACAAAAAATGGTGATGCAAATGAGGAATACTAGTAACATTAAAATTTCCTTTTTTAATTTCATAAATTGACTAATGGAGCTAAGTTTATAAGGCTGTTTGGTATTAAATTTTCATGAGACTTGAAGTATTTTCAAAGGGAGAGAAGAAGGATTTTTTGGATAAATTGGAAAACCAATATGGTGTAAAAAAGACAAATTTCCTATTTTTTAAAACAGGAAGAGAGAAAATAAGAGCCTATTCTGG
>Ga0172381_10002289_pt1 | contig 21309 bp, 16 predicted proteins | sample Leawel6488metaG_FD_119754 | JGI IMG/M metagenome (GOLD analysis project Ga0172381, IMG submission 119754) | Leachate microbial communities from a municipal landfill in Southern Ontario, Canada - Leachate well 64-88 metaG | ecosystem: Engineered > Solid waste > Landfill > Unclassified | place...
ATACTTATGTGGTTAGTTCCCATATATAAAAAACTAACTGTTAGAAATATAAACTTTACGGAGGAAAATCCGGAAATTTTACGACAATTTCTCTAAAACACCTTTCATCAAAATTAAATCATTGAGAAAATCAGAACTCTCACACACAATTGTAACATCCTTTTCATATTTATTTAAAGCTTCAACTAATTTACCAAAAGCCTTAACATCTATAGGTAAATGCCTGATTTCACCTTTATCCCCATACTCAATTCCCGAAAAATGTGCATGAAATTTTTTAGGCAATTTAGAAACAATCTCGGAATAATCAATTGAACCATAACGAGCCAAGTAATGTGCAAAATCAACTGTTAAAGAAATTCCTTTAATCTCCTTAACCAATTTCAACAATTCTTCAAGCGAACCAAACTGACTTTTTTTACCCATCAATTCTGGAGCTAAAACTACATTCAATCCTAAATAATCAATTTCTTTCTTAATTTCAATTAAACTTTTTTTTACAATTTCATAAACTTCTTCAGGATTTCGTTTTAAATAAAAACCTGGATGAAAACAAATATACTTCGCACCTAATTTATCACCCACTTTACAACATTCAATTATTATTTGTTTACTCCTCTCCAAAACTCCTGAATCAAGCGCAGCTAGATTGATAAAATATGGTGCATGTATGGATAGAATAACGCCTAATTTAGAACTAATTTCTCGAACTTCATTTATCTTATCTTCTTTCTTCAAATAAATCGAACGAACAAATTCAATTTCTGCAGCTTTAAATTTATGTTCCTGAATAAACTTAACAAAATCAGAAGAAAATCCAGGTGTAGCAAGCGTAATCATATTAAAACTAAAACTAACTTATTTATATTTTTAACTAGTGGTTAACTAAAAATGAATTTAAACAAGAATATCGAAAAATACCTATAAAAAGCGAAATATTTATAAATTAATAGTGGTTAACTAAAAGCATGACTTATGTAGTTATCAAAAAAATAAAAAATCGCGAATATTTATATTTAGTAGAAAGTAAAATAATAAATAATAAAACAATTCAAAAAACACTAAAATATATCGGTCCGAAGAGAGATTTAACTGAAGATGAAGTTAATTGTATAAAAGAATCTCAAGAAAGAAAAGATTGGATTTTACTTAATTTCGAAGAACAATTATCTTATCAAAAACACAATGAATTACAAAAAATTTCCGATATGCAAACAAAATACTTAAAAAAACTGGATATTGCAACCTTAGAAAAAGAAAAAGAAAAATTTTTAAGCGATTTTATTTCAAATAGCAATTCCATAGAAGGTTCAACAATGACTCAAAATGAAACTTCTAATTATTTATTTAATAACATAGTCCCCACAAACACAACTAAAAAAGAAATACATATGGCTGAAAATCTTTTTGAAGCTTGGAAATACGTTCAAAAAAATAAAGATAGATTTCCTAATGAAAAAGATCTGTGCGAACTACACAAATTAGTTAATAAAAATATTGAATCTGAAGAAACCTTGGGAAAATTTAAAAAATATCAAAATTATATTGATGAAATACATACTTCTGCACCAGTTTATGTAAAAGAAAGGTTAAAAGAATTATTGAATTGGATTAAAAAAGCATATAAAGAAATAAATGATTTTGAAGTAGCATTTCAATCACACATTCAATTTGAAATAATACATCCATTTGTGGATGGTAATGGCCGAGTTGGAAGATTGTTGCTTAATTGGTTGTTAATGTATAAAAATAAAGAACCTTTTTCAATAAAAAATAAAAATCGAGGACAATATATTTCTGCTTTAAATAATTCTAGAAGAGGTAAAATAGAAGCAATATGTATTTTTTGTTATGAAGAATACCTTAATCAATACAAATTCTATAGTTTTGAAAACTAACTTATTTATATAATTTGACATCATTCCAATTTTATGGAAGAAAGAGTACAAAAAATAATTGCAGAATCTGGATTATGTTCTAGAAGAAAGGCTGAAGCATTAATTGAACAAGGAAAAGTTTTTGTTAATAATAAACAAATCTCATTAGGAGACAAAGCTGATGGTGAAAAAGACATAATTAAAGTTAACAATAAACAAATAAAAAAAGAAAAGAAAGTTTATTACATGTTAAACAAACCTAAAAATTATATCACTACTTCGGATGATTTGTATGAAAGAAAAAAAGTTACTGATTTAGTACCTGACCAACCCAGAGTTTTTGCAGTTGGCAGATTAGATCGAGATTCTACAGGAATTTTGCTTTTGACGAATGATGGGGAATTTGCAAATAAAGTTATGCATCCAAGATATGAAATAAAAAAAACCTACGTTGCAAAATTAAAAACGAAATTCAATAAAGAAGACCTTAAAAAATTCAAAGATGGAATTTATATTGAAGGACAATCAATTAGATCAGACGCAAAAATAATTAATGACAACACTCTTGAAATTACATTACATGTGGGTCTACACAAAATAGTGAAGCGACTTTTAAAAGAAATAGGATATTATGTTGATTCATTACAAAGAACCAAAATCAATGATCTAGAATTAGATGTTCCTCTTGGAACTTATAGGCCTTTAACTAAAGCAGATATCGATTTGATTTTTAAAAAAATATAGGTGTGACCCAAATTTCCAATATTCCTGCAATAAATAATATTGCAATACTTAAAAGAATTAAATCTGCTGAATCTAAAACAATGTGTTCAAATTTTTTTCCACCAAAATCATGTTTTATTACAGCGATAGAAATTATTCCTCCTGCTAAACCTGCTGTAAAATAAGCCAATATTTCAGGAATTCCATGAATTGCATATTTCATTAAACCTATGGAAATTACATTAAAATATTGTGCAAATTTATCTAAACCAACTAAACCACTTAACAAAGCCAACTCTCCTCTAATAAAATTCCCTATTGCAGTTCCTATAACGGATGCATTCCAAGTCAATATGAAAATTGCACCTGCACCATAAAGAAAGGAGAACAATAAACAAAACATTAAAACTTTAACATTGTTTAAAAAAATATTAGAAAATCTGTCGAATCCTGCAATAAATTTTCCAGTAACATCTGAACTAACTGCATGACTCATACCAGAGATTGTTTTTATTTGAGCGTCAAACATTGTTGAAGTAGTTTCACCAGGTAAAATAGTATAAAGTAGTGCCATTCCTAATGTCACCCCTATGAATAAACACATAAAAGCCAATAAAGCTTTGCCATGTTCTTTTAATAAAATAATTTCATGAAATTCACTTACATCTTTTTTCTCTTCATCTTTTATTACTGAAATCATTAAAGGGATTGACGCCATCACTATTAAAAAAACCATTATTAAACTAGCTTGGTCGGGAAATATCCACATACTTAAAGCGGCTGCAATTAAAGAATATAAAAATCCAATCAATATCAAAAAATAGGGTCTTTTCTCAGCATTAAATGAATTGATTATTGATTCTACGACCATGAGTGAAAACTAGAATAAACCATTTATAAGTCTTTCGTAGACAAAGTTTATAAATTTGGAGTGCCTTCTAAAATAAACATTCCACAAATATATTGTGAGGTAATAATTTGGCTGATTTTGAAGTAGTTTGTTCTAAAGAAATGGAGAAGTATTTTACTGAATTAGATTCAAATACTAAAAAATGCTACGATATTGCAACTATCGCTAGAAAGAAGGGTTTTGATCCTGAAGATTATGTTGAAATTAAACTTGCAAAAAATATGGCTGAAAGAGTAGTAGGAATTATTGCCGTTGTTGCTCCACAAATTATCAACTCCGGCGTTGTAGAAAGAATTGTTGAACTTGAAAAAAAATATGAATCTTTGGATTGGAGAATTGCATTTATAATTGCACATGAAATTGCACAACAAAAATTTTGTTCTTTCAAAGATGAAAAAGAAGCAATTGAAGTCGGCATAAGAACGGGTTTCTGTTATGTTACTGTGGGCGTTGTATCTTCACCATTAGAAGGTTTAACATCAATAGATATTTTACCAAGAAGGGATGGAACTGGAAATTATTTTAGATTAAATTATTCTGGACCGATTAGAAATGCTGGTGGAACTGGCGCATCAGTTAGCGTTTTGATTGCAGATTATGTAAGAAAAAAAATGGGTTATGCAAAATATGATCCTGATGAAAATGAAATTAAAAGATGTTCTGCTGAATTAGAAGATTATCATCAATATGTTGCAAATTTACAATATTATCCATATAAAGAAGAAGTTGATTTTTTAATGAGACATATACCTGTTGAAATAGGTGGAGAGCCTTCAGAAAAAAGAGAAATTTCAAATGCAAGTTTAAAAGATTTACCAAGAATTGAAACAAATTTATTGAGAAGTGGTTATTGTTTAATTCATTCTTCATGCATTCCTTTAAAATCTCCCAAACTTTGGAAAAATTTAAGCAAATGGGGACATGAATTTGACATGCACGATTGGGATTTTCTAGAAAAACACATTAAATTACAAAAAGAATTGAAATCAACAAAAACTGAAACAAAAACTGAAACAAAAGATGTTGAAGAAAGAATTCCGACAATACCTGGTTTATTGATTTCTAAAAAAATTAAAACCGATTCTGTCTTTATAACTGATCTTGTGGGTGGTCGGCCTGTTCTTGGTCATCCTATGAGAAGTGGTTCTTTTAGATTAAGATATGGACGAAGTAGAACGAGTGGGTATTCTGGTCAAAGTACACATCCTGCAACATTAGGTGTAATGAACGATATGATTGCAATTGGAACACAATTAAAAGTTGAACGTCCTGGAAAAGCATCATTGTTCACATCATGTGATAATTTGATGGGTCCAACAGTTAAATTAAAAGATGGTAGTGTTGTTTATATTGATTCTTTTGAAGAAGCAAAAAAACTTTCTCCTGAAGTTGAAGAAATTATTTATAATGGTGATGCTTTAATTGCTTATGGGGATTTTTTTGACAGAGCACATATTTTAATCCCTCCCGGATATGTTGAAGAATATTGGATTTTAGAAGTTAAAGAAGCTTTAAAGATGCATGTTGGGGAATTTAACTTAGAGTTATATTCAAAATATTTAGAACTACCGCAAGAATTTTTAGAAAAACTATTTTTTAATTCTATAACAACAAAAGTTTCTTTCGATACTGCTGAAAACATAAGTCAAAAATTAAATGTGCCTCTTCATCCAGCACAAATATATTTTTACAAAGAAATCGATTTAGATCAATTTCGTTCTTTAGTACAGTGGTTCATACATGCACAATTTCAATTAGAATTTCCTAGAATTACCTTGCCTTATGGGGAAGAATATGTTAATGCAAAAAGAGCGTTAGAATTATTAGGAGTTCCCCACAAACTTGAAAACGGATATGTACACATTCTATCAGATCACGCATTAGCACTTACAAAAACGTTAAATATTTTTTCATCTTTAGAAGCTAAAGATTATCTGGAATTGATTGAAGAAAATAAAGAATTGTATCCTTTAGAAATAATAAATAAATTTTCTAATTTTAAAATAAAAGACAAATCAGGAATTTTCATTGGAGCAAGAATGGGGAGACCTGAAAAATGTAAAATGCGAAAAATGAAAGGTAATCCTCACGGTCTATTTCCTGTTGGAGAAGATGGTGGAAGATTGCGAAGTTTTCAATCTGCGTTTGATACAGAAAAAATAACATCTTCCTTTCCTGTTTACATTTGCCCTAAATGTAAAAATAAAACTCCTTTAAGAATTTGTGAAATGTGTGAAACAAAAACAATTAGACAAAAAATAGAAAGAGCAACAGGAGAAGAAATTTCACCTGCACTTGCAGAACAAATGACGGATAAAGTTTTTGTGGATTACAAAGAATGGAGTGTTCCTATAAATTCAATCTTTGAATATTGTTTAAAAAAAATAAATACTAAAATTTATCCTGATTTAATTAAAGGAGTAAGAGGGATGGTTGGAAAAGACAAAAGTGTTGAACATCCAATCAAAGCATTATTACGAGCAAAAAACGGAATTTGTGTTAATAAAGATGGAACAATTCGTTATGATTCTAGTGAAGTTACTTTAACTCATTTCAAACCTAAAGAAATAGGCGTATCCATAGAAAAATTAAAAAAATTAGGATATTTAAAAGACATTTATAATAAACCTTTAGAAAATAATAATCAAATTTTAGAATTAAAAGTTCAAGACGTAGTTATGCCTATTGGTGTAGGTTCTCCAGAAGAAGGAAGTGATCAAATATTTCTGCGAACATCTCAATTCATAGATGATCTTTTAGTTTATGTTTATGGTTTAGAACCGTTTTACAAAGCAAAAACTGCAGATGATTTAATAGGACAATTAATCGTAGGACTTGCACCACATACTTCTGCAGGAAGTATTGGTAGATTAATAGGATGGACTAAATCTCAAGGAATGATGGCTCATCCAATGTATCACGCAGCCATGAGGAGAGACTGTTTTTCATATGATTCCAGAATCCCTGTAAAAATAAATGGTCGGTGGGAAATAATAAAAATTGGAGAATTAGTTGAAAATCTTAATCCTTCAAAAATTGTAGATGCTTTTAGCACTAAAGAGATAAAAGTAAAAAACTACATCACTTTAGGATTGAAAAATAATAAAATTGTAGAAGTGAATATTAATAATTTTACTAAACATACTCCCCAGAAAATGATAGGATTTAAAACGAAATTAGGAAGAACAATTAAAACAACATTTAATCACAAGCATTTAGTTTTTGAAAATAATAAAACTCAAATAAAACAAGCATATGAATTAAAGAAAGGAAGTATATTAAAAATCCCATATAATTACAATATATCTCAAAAAAATGTAACTAAATTAAATTTATTAGAATTATTCAAAACTAAACCTTATGTTATGGTTAGAGGATTAAAACAACAAATTAAAGATTTGAGAAAACAATTAAAATTATTTAAATTAAATAAAATGGATGTAAATAACTTTTTCACCAGAGATTGTATACCTATCAATGTAGCCTATAAATTAATAAACAGTAATAAAAATATAGATAAAAAAGAATTATTTCTAAGTGTTAAAAGAGATTCAGTAAAATTGCCTCTTGAAATAAAAGTGGATGAAGCATTTTTAAAAATTATTGGTTTATATATTGCTGAAGGTTATTGTAGGAAAAAAATAGAGGGTAAGGGATATTATCAAATATATATTGCAGCACAAAAAGAAGAAATTAGAACCTATATTAAAAAATATTTTAAATTAAATTTAAATTTGACTCCTACAGAAAATAAAGACGACCGAGTAACATTTTCAAGTAGAATTTTATATGAGTTATTTGCAGATGTTCTCAAATTAGGCTCAACAGCATATGAAAAAAGAATTCCATCCCAATTTCTAGCACTACCAGAACAAAAATTAGGACACTTATTATCAGGATATTTTGAAGGGGATGGTTCTGTATCTAAAACTGATTTGAGAATTTCATTTGATACAGTTTCCACAGGTTTGATGAGAGATATTGAATTTGTATTGGGAAGAATGCATACTTTCGTCAAATATAAAGAATATGTGAGTAAACCAGGTAAACAAGTTGCTGATTTTTATATTCGTAAAAATGTACCTGTGCAATCATTTAAAGTAATTAAAGGCACCATACAAAGCAAATTCATACATCAAATATCCAAATATATTAAATTTATATCAAAAATTAAAGAAGAAAAATTTCAATACATTTTAAAAAATAAAAAACATAGGAATTTGTTTGTTGATTTTGATGATGATTATCTTTATGATGAAATAATTGAAGTTAAAGAAGGAATTCCTGAAACAAGTTACTGCCTAAATGTGGAAAACAACACAGTCATAGTGGATGGAATCTTAACAAAACAATGTGATGGTGATGAAAGTTGTGCGTTTTTAGTACTTGATGCATTTTTAAATTTCTCACAAAAATTTTTAGGAACTTCAAGAGGTTCAACAATGGATGCGCCTTTAGTTCTAACCTCTATTTTAAATCCTTCTGAAGTTGATGATATGGCTTTCAAAATGGATATAGCAGACCATTATCCTCTTGAATTTTATAGAGCGTGTGAAGAATTCAAATATCCTTGGGATGTAAAAATAAAACAAATAAGTTCTATTTTAGGAACTCCTGAACAATTTGAAGGAATGATGTTCACACATGATTTAGATGATATGAATGAAGGGGTTCTTTGCTCATCCTACAAAACACTTCCCTCAATGGCCGAGAAAATAGAATGTCAAATGGATTTAGCAAAAAAAATAAGAGCTGTAGATACAAGTGATGTTGCTAGGTTAGTTATAGAAAAACATTTTATAAGGGATACGAGAGGTAATTTAAGAAAGTTTTCATTACAACAATTTCGTTGTGGAAAATGCAATACTAAATATAGGCGTCCACCTTTAATTGGAAAATGTACTAATTGTGGTGGAAAAATAATCTTCACCATCTCCGAAGGTTCAATAATTAAATACTTAGACATGAGTTTAGATTTAGCATATACTTACAATGTTTCGGATTATTTAAAAGAATCTTTAGAATTAATTAAAAAACGAATATTGCATGTTTTTGGTAAAGAAAAAGAAAAACAAACAGATTTAGATAGTTTCTATACTTAAGTAAATTTATAAATAAACTAAAACTCCTTCAAGATGAAAAAATGAATTATGAAGAAATGTTAAAACTTGGAAGAGAAAAATTACCCGAAGAAACAACTGGTGGAGATAGATTTACAATTCCGAAAGTAAAAGGACATTTGCAAGGAAATAAAACAGTAATAAGTAATATAACTCAAATAGTGTCAATTTTAAGAAGACCAATTGAATTAGTTGCAAAATATATTGAAAAATTTTTGGCTACAAAATCAGTCATAGAAGGAAATTTTATAATTTTTAACACAAAACTAAGTTCTGAAAAAATAAACGAACGAATTCAAATGTTTGCAGATGAATTCGTTATTTGCAAAGAGTGCGGAAAACCAGATACACAATTGGGTAAAAATGCAGGAGTGTATGTTTTAACTTGTTCTGCTTGTGGAGCTAAATATTCTGTAAAAACTAAATTGTAAAAACTAAATGTTTTTAAATAACGTAATCTAAAATAATGTATGCAAATACTAGATAGTGCCATTGGAAATTGGACACCTAGAAGAATATCTAGACATTTTAAATATGATTCTGAAGAAATAAAAGAATTAAACAAGAGTTCAATTTTAATTTCATTAATCTTTTTTTTCTTTGTTTGGGCAAGAAAAGATTTAACCATCCTCACAGGAATAATAACATATCTTTTCTGTTTTATAGCTAGTGGCCTAAGCTTATTCATTTTCACAGCAATACCTAAATTAATTGCGATAAAACGCGGTACTCAAGCAGAATATAAATCATTTACAATGGGATTACTTTTTTCTTTTGTGATAAGTTATCTTTCTTATGGTTTTGTAGCAATACCTTTTCCAGGAATAATTGAAATTAGTGCAATAAAAAGATTGAAACATGGAGAGGTTTTTCATTATGAAACTAAAAAAGATATATTTGCAGTTCTTGTATCTGCACCATTGAGTTTATTGGTGTTGTCTTTAATAATTGGTTTAATTAATTCAACGTCAAATATTTTTTTATTGAGAGAAACACAAATTATCTTAAGTATATTAGCCTTTGTTACTATATTACCATTACCTAAAAATATAGGATTGCATTTGCTGTATGTTAGAAAAAACATGTATTTTCAATTATTCGCCTTATTTTTTCTTTTTTTAATAACTACATTAATTAATTCAATCTACATAATCTTGCCTGGAATTTTAGGTGGATTAATTTTAGGATATATGTTTTCTAAATGGGAAAAAAATCCTTTAAAAGATAAAAATTAAGCAAACATAGACAGTCCGCCTTTAATAAATAAAAATGCACCTGCAGAAATATTTAAAAAATTTAAAGGCAAAAATAATGCAAAAATACAATATATTCCAATCGCAAAGTCTATTGCACTAAAAAAATCACCTTTAAACAATTTTCCTTTAATCATCAAATATAGACCGTGGCCGAACAATAATCTTAGAGGTACTAACGGAGCCAAAAATAATAAAACTCCGGCGAATATATCAAAAAATGCTAAAAAACGTATTAAAAACATAAAAGTGAAAATCTTCTTGGTTTTTTAAATCATTCGTCTGCATTAATTTTTTTATATAATTGTATAAAAACTTCTTTAGATATGTTTATTCCTGCATCACTAAATAATTGAGCCAAGGTTTTTCCTCGTTCAATTTCATCATCGGAATCTTTATGATAGAAATTTTGAATATTTAAAAGAAGTTTATCATATAAATACCTTCCATTAATAAATAAAACAACACTTACACCATTTTGAGTTATTTTTCCTGTTGAAAGATTTATTTGTAAATCATTTTTAATTAAACACCAAGTTTTTCGAATAAACCCCCTACAAATAAATTCATTGGAAATAATTTCTCGAAATAATAATTTTAAAGGGAGGTTCCAATCATACTCTTCAACATTTTTAAAATTTAACAAATACTCGTCATCCATAAAAACAATCTTGCCTAAATATTTTTTAACTTTTTGCGAAACTTTTTTCCCTTTCCAACTATTTTGAACAAGATAAGCATATTTAGAGTCTTTTATTTTCTTAGCACGAACAAACATACTATTAATTAATACATCTTAAATAAAAACTTATTGTTTAAGACGTTTAAGTTCAGCCACAGAAGTAACATCTTTTTGAGTATTAAAATTCATTATTTTGACATCTCTTGTTTTTAATGACATTAATATTGCTCTCGCTGGTTGTGGAGCCAAACCTCTTTTTTCTTGATCTTCAGTTATAGCAGTCCAGCAAGAAGTGTTCAAACAGGAAACATTCCTATATGTTGTTGAAACAACACGGTGAATATGTCCAGTTACGAAAATATCTGGAACGGGATCTATAACTAAGGCATCTTCATAAACATCTGGAACATATAATGTTGAACCATGTGATGGAGCAAGATGTCTTCTTTTTAATAAAAATTTCATAATTTCATCAACTGCTTTTTGTCCGCCTGCTGCTCTGATTCGGGGAACAACATCAGAGTAATAAATTAACGAACCCCCGTGATAAATCAAAACATCTAATCCTGAAAAAATATCTGAAACGTCTAAAGAAACATATGCTGGATTAGAAACCATAATTACATTTGGTAAATCCCACAATGAAGAAGCATAATCCTTTTCAATAGGTAATTGGGGTTCGGCAAGTCTACCTGTATCATGGTTGCCTGGTGAAATAATTATTTTAATATTTGAAGGAATTTTTTTTAAATATTCAGCTAACAACTCATATTGCCCTTTCATATTATCTACCAACAAATCATTTTGTTGTCCTGGATAAATACCAACTCCTTCAACAATATCTCCTGTTAAAATTAAATATTTAACTTTTTTTGCAATCTCTCTTTGAGCAGGAGTTCCCATCTTACCATTTAACCACAATAGAAATTTTTTAAATTCATTATCTAAAAATTCTTTTGAACCCACATGAAAATCCCCTAAAAAAACAGCATAATGATCAAAAGGAGATTTCTTCAATTCTTTACTCAAAGGAATATCTGGATGTAAAATTTTTTTTGCAAAAAGAAGATCTCCACCACTAGTTCCAACTAATCCAATAACCTCATCAAGTACTAAATCTTTGACAATCGGAATCAATTCTTCGTTATCTTTATTTACTAAAACTTTTGTAACTCCACTTAAATCTTCCAACTCTAAAATAAAATGTCCATTTTTAGTTTCAGAAATATTTAAAATCATTCCAATAACTGAAACTGTGTCTCGATCTTTCTTTCCACTGATTCGATTTATGGATGTTAAACCCGTTAATTCCGTTCTCTCCCTCAACATTCGCTCTATAGCTTTAAACCTTATATTGAAATATCTAACAAAATCATCTACACTTCTTTTACAAGGTTCTTTTTCAAAAGATTTTAAAATTGAAACCCTGCCCAAGTCATCTGACTTTTTAGAAAAAAACGTTTTAAAAAAAAGATTAGAATCAAAATCTGGAAAAAAGCTTTTGAAGAAAACTTTTAATTCTTTTTCAATTTGAATTTTATCATCTAATTTTAAAATTGATTTTAGTTTTAAAGCTGATTCATTGTCAACAAATTCATCTCGTTCAACAAGAAAATCTATTATTGTTTGCGAATCCATTTTAATTTTTTTTGTCGTTAAATTCCAATTCTTTTGCAAGAAGTGTTTCAACTTTATTTAATAGATGTGACGGAATACCTAAATTTATTTCCCTAGTTCTTCCAAATCTTCCTTTTGAAATAACTTTTGCAGTTATTAACCCCAACATATCTAACTCAGCAACAATATCTGATAAACGTCTTTGAGTTATAGGTCTTAAACCTGCTTTAGGACATAAATCTTTGTAAATATCATAAAGATCTCCTGTAAAAATTTGTTTCTTTTTATTTTGTTCATCGTTTCTAATTAAAAAAATAGAATATAATACTAATTGAAATTGTTTTGGTTGAGTGTGAACAACATCAATTATTCTATCTTTTTCAATTTTTTCTTCAGCTTCATCTATATGTTTGATTTGTACAATTTTACTTTCTGAACGTTCAGCCAATTCTCCTGCAACTCTCAACAACTCTAAAGCTCTTCTTGCATCACCATGTTCTCTAGCTGCAAAAGCCGCACATTTAGGAATTACTCCTTCATCAACAGCATCTTTTTTAAACGCTAAAGAGGCTCTTTTTCTCAAAATATCTTGAATTTGTAAAGCATTGTATGGTGGAAATATAATTTCTTCTTCACTTAATGAACTTTTAACTCGAGGATCAATGTAATTACTAAACATTAAATCGTTACTTATACCAATTATTGAAATTTGAGAATTTTTTAATTCAGAATTAATACGAGTTAGATTATAAATTACTTCATCTCCTGTTCGTTTTATAAGTTGATCAATTTCATCTAATATTAAAATCAAAATTTGTTCTTTAAAATCTAAAGCTTTGAAAAAAATATTATAAACTTCATCGGTTGGAAGTCCTGTTGGAGGTATTTCTTTTCCTAAAGCTCTTGCAATTTCAGCAATTAATCTATATTCAGTGTCTGCTATTTTTTTTAACTTACAATTTATGTAAATCACATTAACAGGAATATTATTTTCTTTTGCAACTTTATGTATTTGTTCAGTGGTATATCTAACTGACGCTGTTTTACCTGTACCAGTTTTACCATATATAAATAAATTTGAAGGTTTATCTACTTTTAAAGCAGGAGCTAAAATATTGGCAATTTGATTTATTTGTTCATCCCTGTGCTCCATTTCATTTGGAACATATACTGATTGTAACACTTTTTTATTTGCAAATAAAGAATCTGTTTGAAGAAACTTTTCAAAAAAACCATTTAATTTCTTGGATACCATGATTAAAACGATAAATAATACTATTTAAAAACATATCTTAAATTTAAAAACACATTATTAAAAATACATATTATAACATATATTTAATTATAAATATTTTAAAAACATCATATTTAAGACACCCACACACACCACCATTTCATATGGAAATTTAATTTTATAAAATATAACCCTTAAAACCAATATTAAATTAAATAATATATTAAAATTAAATAAAACTTGTTAATATTAAATTATGTGTCTTTGGTTGAGTAGATTATTTTATTACTTATTTAAAATACCTCAATCGCAATTGTTATTTATAGTATAAATACAATTATAAATTATTATTATTATTATATTCTTTTTATTTATATATATATATATTTTCAATATTGAAATAAATTATTTTAAAACCATTTTTATTTTTAAAAAACGCTTTCAAACCTCTTTAAAACATTATTTACATCTTCCATATGAAATGATGGTGTGACTCTCCACCTTTAACAAAAACACATTAAATACTTAAATACACTATTACTCAGTAAATACATTTAGATAACTTTATAAAGTAATTTGCATTTCTCTATTTTCTAAGACTTAATGAATTAAATCAAATTCAAGAGTTTCACACCATATTGGGGGTTAATAAAAATGATTGTTGATAAAGGATTAATAGATAAATTAAAATTATTCGGATTAAATAGTTATGAAGCAAAAATTTGGGTTGCTTTATTATCTAGAGGAGTATCTAGTGCAGGAGAACTTTCTGACATTTCTAATGTACCAAGATCAAGAAGTTATGATGTTTTAGAATCTTTAGAAAAAAAAGGTTTTATCGTGATGAAAATTGGAAAACCAATAAAATATATTGCAGTCCCACCAACGGAAGTTTTAGAAAGAGTAAAATCTAGAATCCAAATTGAAGCAGATCAACAATCTAAAAATATAGAATCTCTTAAAGAATCAACAATATTAACTGATTTAACATTATTACATAATAACGGTGTAGAAGTAATAGAACCTTCCGATTTAACAGCTTCTTTTAAAGGAAGAGACAAAGTATATGAACAAATACTTTTGATGTTAAAAACTGTGGAAGATGAATTTATATTAATGACTTCTGAAGAAGGATTTATCAGAAAAGCAGATATTTTAGCAAAAGCATTTAAAAAAGCTCATGAAAGAGGAGTAAAAATAAAAATTGCTGCAGATTTAACAAAAAAATCCCATGAAGCAATAAAATTAGTTGAACCTTATGCTGAAATTAAACACATAGATCACATAAAAGCAAGATTTGCAATAGCAGATGGTAAAGAATTAGCATTTTTATTATTTAATGACAATTCAGTACATCCATCATATGATGTTGGTATTTGGTTAAACTCAGAATATTTCGCAACAGCATTACAATCTTTATTCGATACTGTTTGGGAAACATTGGAAAAACCAAAATTAAAAGTTTAATGCGAACTTTTTTAAACTAATAATTTCTTTTCTTTTATATGATAGACAATATTTTAATTTTAGGTACTAGCCACATTTCTTCAGATTCAGTAAATCAAATAAAAAATACTTTTTTAGATTTCAAACCAGATATAGTCGCGGTTGAATTAGATAAAAATAGATTATTTTCTTTGAAACATCCACAAAAAAAGATCAAAGCAAATATTTTTTTACAAATAAAAACTTTTGGAGTTACAGGTTTTGTATTCGCCACATTAGGAAAATATCTTCAAAAAAAACTGGGTTCGATTGTAAAAACAAATCCTGGCGCAGATATGCTTATGGCGGTAAACTTAGCTCAGAACAATTCATTACAATTAGAATTGATGGATCAAGACATACAAATAACTTTAAAAAAATTTTCTAAAGCATTTTCATTCAAGGAAAAAATGAAACTTCTCAAAGATTTAATATTGTCCCCATTTTCTAAAAAACAAAAAATAAATTTCGATATCAAAAAAGTTCCTGAAGAAAAAATAATCACTCAATTAATAGATCAAGTAAAATCAACATATCCTTCAATATACTTTGTTTTTATAGAAGAAAGAAACCAAATAATGGCTAAAAACTTAATAAGATTACATAAATTACATCCTGATAAAAAAATATTTGCGGTAGTTGGTGCAGGTCATAAAGAAGGGATGTTACTATTATTAAAAAAATATAATTTACTCTTCGAAAAGCCATAATTTATTCAAAATATTGTTTTCCAGAGGAAATGAAGGGGTCAAATTTAAATAAATCTAACAAAAAACCATTTATTACAGGCATTTTTTAATCTCCATAGGAAATTTAAAACAATTTCTTTATAAATATTTCAAGTAATTTTATTTATAAATCTTTTTAAATAAGAAATAGGAGTGTTTATAAATAAGTCTAACTTTTGCTTTTTCTAAGTGATTGATTTTTCGACCACTCTTTTTATTTCAAACTTTTTAGGGGGTACTCAAAAATGGCTGAAAAAAGCTTAGAACAATTGAAAAAAGAATTAGATATAACAATTGTTAATATTGTTGTTTCTACAAGTTTAGACCATGACATTCCATTAGAGAAAATGGCTGCAAATCTTTCTAACACTGAATACAATCCAGAACAATTTCCAGGATTAGTAATAAGAATTAAAGAACCAAAAACATCTGCATTAATATTTAGTTCAGGTAAAGTTGTTTCTACAGGGGCTAAAAGCTTGGAAATGGTTAGAGAATCATTAAATAAAATTATTGAAACTTTAAAGAAAATAAACATAACAATTAAAGTTGTTCCTGAAATCAATGTTCAAAACATGGTTGCTAGTGGAAATATAGGTATGGATTTGAATTTGAATACCTTAGCTATGAAATTAGACAACACAGAATATGAACCAGAACAATTCCCTGGATTAGTATTTAAATTGCCTGCTGCAAAAGCAACGTTCTTATTGTTCAGTAACGGAAAAATTGTTTGTACAGGTACTAAATCTGTGGAAGAAGTTTACAGAGCAGTAGATATGCTTATTAAAGTTCTTAAAGAAAAGAAATAATTCTTTTATTTTTTTTATATTTTCTACAATATATATGTTCTAATATATTTATTTTCCAAATACGTATATTTATGAATGGTTTAACATTTCACAAACAAGGGTGTCTTAGATGGATGTTGGGGAACAATTACAAATATTTCAAAATTTTTTTGAGAAATTCTATTATGAGAATTTAATTTCTGCTTTTCAAAGAGGCGAAAATTATATTGTAGTTGATTTTCAAGATTTAGCAGTTTTTAATCCTGAATTAGCTCAAAAAGTTTTAGATTCTCCTGAAGAATGTTTTAAAACTGCAAGCTTATCTATTGAAAGATTAGATTTACATGAAGATAAAAAGGAAAAAGAATTTTTTGTAAGATTTAAAAATATTCCTTTATCACAAAAAGTTTCTATAAGAAATATACGGAGCAAACACATAGGAAAATTAATACAAGTTGATGGAGTTATACGTCAAAAAGGAGATGTTCGACCAAAAGCAATATCTGCAAAATTCGAATGTCCTTCATGTGGAAACATAATGAATATAATTCAAATCGATGAAAAATTTAGAGAACCTTCCCAATGTGGTTGTGGTAGAAAGGGTGGATTCAAATTATTAGATAAATTGTTAATCGATATACAAAAAATAGTTTTAGAAGAACCCACAGAAAATTTAGATGGTGGTGAACAAGCTAAACGATTTAAAATTTTATTACAACATGATTTAGTTAGTCCTATAGGGGAAAAGAAAACAAATCCAGGTAGTCAAGTAAGATTAGTTGGCGTTGTTTCAGAAATACCTATCTCTCTTTCAAGTGGGGGAAAATCAGTTGAGTTTGATTTAATATTAGATGGAAATCATGTAGAACCATTACAAGAAGATTTTGGTGCAGTTATCATTACACCTGAGGAAGAAGAAAAAATAATTCAATTATCTCAAAAACCAACCTTGATAAAAGATTTAGTTACTAATTTAGCTCCTTCAATATATGGTTATGAAAAAATAAAAGAAGCATTATTATTGCAACAATTTGGTGGAATTCGTAAGCCACGAAGTGATGGAATTAAAACAAGAGGGGACATACACATATTGTTGGTAGGGGATCCTGGTGCAGCAAAAAGTCAGTTATTAAAACGAATGTCCGTTATAGCTCCAAAATCTCGATTTGTTTCTGGAAAAGGTGCTTCTGGTGCAGGATTAACCGCAGCAGTTATAAAAGATGATTTTCTAAAAGGGTGGGCTTTAGAAGCCGGAGCATTAGTTTTAGCAAACAATGGTTGTGTTTGTATTGATGAGTTAGATAAAATGACTCCTGAAGATCGTTCTGCGATGCATGAAGCATTAGAGCAACAAACTGTAACTATAAGTAAAGCGAATATTCAAGCAACATTAAGATGTCAAACAACAGTTCTTGCTGCAGCGAATCCAAAATATGGAAGATTTGATCCATATGAAATTTTAGGAAAACAAATTGATTTACCTCCTGCTTTAATGTCTCGTTTTGATTTAATGTTTCCAGTTAGAGATGTACCTGATAGGGAAAAAGATACTCAAATTGCTAAATTTATTTTAAATTTACACCAAGATAGTACTCGAACTGAAAGAACTGTGGAAATAGATACAAATTTATTAAAAAAATACATTGCCTATGCTAAGAAAAATGTTTTTCCAAAATTAACTAATGAAGCATTAGAAGAAATAGAAAAATATTATGTTAAAATAAGAAACTCGGGAGGGGATTCAGGCGGAATTAAATCCGTTCCAATTACCGCGCGTCAACTAGAAGCATTAATACGTTTAACTGAAGCATGTGCTAAAGTTAGATTATCTCAAATAGCAAATAGAGAAGATGCAAAAAGAGCAATAAATTTATTACACTATTCTTTAGGTCAAATCATGTTGGACCCTGAAACTGGAAGATTAGATATAGATAGAATTACAACAGGAATTACCGCGAGTCAAAGAAGTCATATTGCGATTGTTAAAGAAGCATTAATTAATTTAGAAAATATAACTATGAAAAAAATACTTCCGGTAGCAGATGTTATAAAAGAATGTGAAAGTAAAGGTATGGAACTATCTAAAATAGAAGAAACTATTGAAAAACTAAGTCGGAGTGGAGACATATACAAACCTAAAAAAGATTTTATTTCAAGATTGTGATTTAAATGGAAAATAAAAATAAATTCAAAAGAGAAATTGCAAAAAAATTTCCATTAAAACACTTATTGAGTGGAACATATGTTCTTCAAGAAGGATGGAATCCTAATTATGTTGAATCTAAATATGGAAAAATTTCTCGAATAAACACAATAGGTGTGATTGTTAAAATAGAGTCTCCAACAAAATTTTTATTAGATGATGGAACTGCAACGATAGGAGTTAATTGTTTCTCAGAGGAAATTCTAAAACATGAATTAGTCGTAGGTGATTCGGTTTTACTCATTGCAAGAATCAGAGAATATGAAAATTCATTATGTTTAGTCACTGAAATTTTGAATAAAACTCAAATCAATTCAAATAAAAAATGGTTTGAATTCAGAAAACAATATTTGGATGAATTTGAAAATTTAATTGATAAAAATGTTGATTTTTTTGTCGAAGAAACTCCTACACAATACATTGAAACACCTGAAGTCATAGAATTTCAAATACCTTCTTTAAATGACTCTGATGAAAAAGAAATAACTCCAGATAATTTAATTTTATTTATTCAAAAAAATGATTCGATTAATGGTTGTGCGATTCAACAAATAATTGACTTTTATGGACAAGATGTTGAAAAAACAATAAATCTTTTAATTTCAATGGGGGAAGTTTACGAAATTAAAGCAGGATTCTTAAAAATACTTTAATTAAGCACTGGTCAACCCACCTAAAAATTTATAAACCTAAGAAGAGGTTTATTTATTATGTTAAAAGCGTTTAACCCTCGAAAATATCAATTAGAGTTATATGAGAATTCAATAAATCAAAATACACTAATTGTATTGCCTACGGGATTAGGTAAAACTGCAATCGCTATGTTATTAGCTGCGAAAAGATTGATTGATTTCCCAAATAACAAAATTCTATTTTTAGCTCCAACAAAACCATTAGTAGAACAACAAATGAATTCGTTTAAAAAACAATTTTTATTTTCAGAAGATAACTTTAATTTATTTACTGGTTTGATTTCGCCTGAAAAAAGAAAGGAATTATATCAAAAAACTAAATTTATTTTCTCCACACCACAAACTATTGAAAATGATGTGATTTCTGGAAATATTGATCTAGAATGCGTATCTTTAATTGTTTTTGATGAAGCACACAGAGCAACAGGAAATTACGCATATGTTTTTTTAGCTCAAAAATATGTTGAGATTTCAAAAAATCCCTTAATTTTAGCACTTTCAGCTTCTCCTGGTTCTCAAAAAGAAGAAATTGAACAAATATGTAAAAATTTATTTATTCAAAATGTACAATATAAATCTTCAAATGACGAAAGCTTAAAAGAATATTCTCAAAAAACCGATTTGATTTGGAAAGAAATTGAATTAACTCCAAACATAAATAAAGCCATAGCGTATTTAAATAAATGTGTAACTATTAGAAAAAATAAATTATCTGATTTAGGTTTTAAAAAAACATCGTTCAATACAAATTTAGATATTTTAAATGCACAAAAAGAGATACAAAGTTCAATTGCGCAAGGAAAAACAGATTACAATGCTTTAATTGCGATGAGTGTTTTAGCTGAATTAATAAAATTAAACCATTCATTAGAGTTGATAGAAAGTCAATCTTTATTTGCTGCAAATCAATATATTTCTGGAATATTTTCAAAAAGCAAAATTTCAAAAGCTAAGTCAATTCAAAATTTAGTTAAAGATGTAAATTTTATTTCAGCTATTGCCACAATAATGGATGCGATTAACAATAATGAAATACACCCTAAAATAATATTTTTAAAAAAAGAGGTCGCTTCAATATTAAACCAAACTCCCAATTCAAAAATAATTATATTTACGCAATTTAGAGATACTGCAACAAATATAAAAGAAGAATTAGGAACTCTTGGTTCTGCAAATATATTTTTTGGACAAGCAAAAAAAAATGGTGTGGGATTTTCTCAAAAACAACAAAAAGAAATATTAGAAGATTTTACAAACAACAAATTTCAAATTTTAATTGCGACAAGTGTTGCTGAAGAAGGATTAGATATTCCCTCAGTAAATCATGTTTTTTTCTATGAACCTATACCAAGTGCAATTCGTTCAGTGCAAAGAAGAGGAAGAACAGGTAGACATTCAAAAGGAAATGTTACTATTTTAATTTCTAAAGGAACTCGAGATGAGGCCTATAGATGGGCATCATTTAATAAAGAAAAAAATATGTTTAAAGTTTTAAAAGACTTTTCTACAACCCCTGAAAAAACTCCACAAAAATCTTTAACATCCTATGTACAACAAACCAATTTAACAATGTATGTTGATCATAGGGAAAAAGGTTCAAATCTCGTAAAAACATTACTTTCTCAAAACATTGATTTAAAATTAAAACAATTAGCGGTTGGAGATTTTCTAATATCTAGCGATGTTGTTGTTGAGTTTAAAAATGTACGAGATTTTGTAGATTCCATAGTTGATGGTAGATTACTAACACAATTAAAATCTTTAATTCAATATTCAAAACCACTAATTCTAATTGAAGGTGAAGAAAATATATATTCGATTAGAAATGTCGATCCTTTAGCCATAGATGGCATGTTGGCAACAATTTATCTATCGTATAAGATTCCTTTATTCCGAACTAAAAATTCCGAAGAATCAGCAAGGTTATTAATAGCGTTTGCAAAAAAAGAACAAGAAAATAAAAATTCTTCTTTCACATTTCATTCTGCAAAACC
>Ga0172381_10002290_pt1 | contig 21304 bp, 20 predicted proteins | sample Leawel6488metaG_FD_119754 | JGI IMG/M metagenome (GOLD analysis project Ga0172381, IMG submission 119754) | Leachate microbial communities from a municipal landfill in Southern Ontario, Canada - Leachate well 64-88 metaG | ecosystem: Engineered > Solid waste > Landfill > Unclassified | place...
AATTCTTTGTTGCCTTTGATTGGTGGGAAAGTGAGCATATTGAATGGTTTGGCTGCGGTATTGTCAATTAGCATTTTTACATAGGCCGTGTATTGTTCTACATTGAGTAAATCGTAGGCACTAAAAACCGGTGCGAATTCTTTGGCTAAAATTTCTGCGTCATCGGTGCCGATACGAAAGCTAACCATTGTTCCCACATTACCAAGTACGGCATCACGCACTCCGGAACTACCTTTGTTGTCTACAAGCTGGCTCATATATTGGTGTGCAATGATTAAATCTAGACGATATTTTCTCGCTTCGGAAAGAATAGTAGCAATGGATTCAGTGATAAAATTTTGGAACTCATCAATATATAAATAAAAATCATGGCGTTCATCTTCCGGTAGAGCCGCTCTTTCCATGGCCGCCATTTGCAGTTTGGAAACAACAATCATTCCGAGTAAGGTAGAATTGATTTCACCAACTAATCCTTTGGACAGATTGACGAGTAAAATTTTCTTTTGATCCATAACTTCACGAAAATTAAATCCGGAACGAGATTGTCCGACAATATTTCTGACCATTTCATTTTCTACAAAGCGTCCGACTTTGGAAATTAGATAGCCGAGCATTTCTGATTTGTGAAAATCCGAAGTCTTAGCCATTTCTTTTTCCCAAAAAGCCATTACCACCGGATCGGTAATTTTCTTTTTCCAAATTTCTACAAATGAATCGTCGGTGAACATCCGCGGAATTTCAATCAGAGATCCTGGATTTTCTTTATCTGACATCAAGGTTAGCATAACATTTCTCATCTGGTGTTCAAACATTGGGCCGATCATATTTGGATCAGTCACTAATTTATAAAAAACAGCAATCATTTCTTGGATGGCAAAATCTTTTTGTTCATCTGATTTGACTTCAAGCATATTCAAACCGATCGGTCTTTCTGTGTCTGCTGGATTGAAATAGATTACATCTTCAGCACGTTCTTTGGGAATATGTTGCATTACATAATCCACAAAATCTCCGTGCGGATCAATGATACACACTCCTTCGCCATTTTGAATATCCTGAATTGCCATGTTTTGGATAAACACGGATTTACCGCCACCAGATTTACCGATGGTATAAAGATGACGACGGCGATCTTCCCTTTTTAATCTAACGATAGTTTCTTCACCACGGTATTTTGTTCTTCCGAGAATCACACCCTCTCGTGGCATATTGGTTGGTGGTGGGGCTTTTTTGGCACCGAGCCAGTTGACATGGGGAGTTTCCGTGCCTGAGGTGGGTAAGTGCCAAAAACTTGCCAACTCGTCGGTATTGGCCACCATTTTTAAGTTATGTTTCATGACTCGATAAATAGCTTCTCGGATAATGTTTTTTGGTTGACGAGGCACAATAGCACCAAAACTGTTCCCATAGCGATAAACATTAAATTGATTGAAGGAATTGACAATATTTTCCAAATTGGCTTTAGCCTTTTCTTTACTGTTGGCGGCACTTACTACACGGATAGTAATTTCCATTCCGCCATAACTGAGCTTATCTTCAATTTTTTTTACCATTTCTTCTTCCATCTGAGTCAGCTGATATACCTCTTTTTCCTCTTTTGGCTTACTGCTTGCAGCCACAGCCCAACCGCTCAACAGTTGGTGATGGAATTTTTTCTTGACCACCTCTTCAAATTTTTTGCCTTTACGAATTTCGCGAATCATCGTCGCACCAGATGATCGCCATTTATTGGAAGTCGGTTGGGTGACGAATTGAATAATTGCACTTTCTTTTTCTCCGAATTTACTGAGAGGGTTGAGCATGGCGACTAAAGGATCACTTTCTAGATCCTTGTAAGTTTTGAAAGGAAAACAAGATTTTTCTTTAAACCATAAATATGCTCCGACAATATGACTATCTGGATAAAAAATGTTGTAATCTGGTACTTCATTTATTTCCGCGTAAGGGTATTGGGCATGAATTTGCTGTTCAATAAAATTTTTATATTTATCCGGCATGGCGATGTAGAAAGATATTTTACTTTCTTTGACCACGATTTCAAAAGAGGTTTGATCACTTCGTCCAAAAAAATAGGCAAAAATTCCTTTTTCCGGTTTTAATCCGGATAAAGAAGCAAAAAAAGTGCCGGCTGTGGCGATCTGTTCTTTAATCTGGCTGATATTTTCATCAGCAGCAGAATCACGCTTTGTTTCTTTAGGTACCTGAATCAAAAGTATGGTCTTATGGAAAGCTTTACCTGCTACGGTTTGTGTGCGGACCACATTTTTTATTATTTTTATAAAAATAATAAAAGCTATCAGGCTGATTACCAAAATAATAAGTAATAATAAATTGTTGGCTACTTGGTCCACAATCGCTTGACCCAAGAGAAAGATATCAATGTCCATTTTGTTTTTTGATAGCGATAATTTGGTCGGTTTTTATTTTGGCTTCTTGTTCTAAAAAAAAGCGATTAACTCCGGGTAAAAGAGACAGCCAACCCACGATTAGTTTAAATATTTTTTTCACTTTTATTTTGCTTGATTGTAATAGGTCGCGAATCTTATAAGCTGTTTGTTCACCTTTGAGTTTAAATTCCTGTTTGGCGATAGGGGACATTTTATCGAATTGTTCACGCAAACCATCCTCTAAGATATTTTCTACAGCTATGGCAACTGCATCTTTGGGAAGAGGGATATCGCGAGGAAGTTTTCGAGGATTGGTCAGAAGAGAACGATGTTTTTTTAGTATTGCGTTTTCCCTGGGTTGGTTTTGTTCCGTATTGATCTCTCTAAGTTCCTTATTTTTCTCTTGTTCTTGTTTTGGTGTATGCGAAAATTCTGCTTTAGTCGGAGCAGTTTCATTATTGATTGGCTGAAGTTCTTTTTTTATCAGTGGATTATCCATAAGTATTTTTTATCACAAAAACGTTCCTTTGTCATCCTCCGTCTTCGCTAAAGCTACGAACGGACAAATGAGCGGAACAGCAGTGGAATTGAAGGATCTCTTTGGTTCCTCTATTATTTTCTATTATATCATTTTTTATCTTTTTACACAATCTAAAATCTTGGTAGATAAACTTTTTTATGGTATAATATAAACAGTGAATATTATTGACTCTATGGCCAATAAAAAAGTGACTGTCAAAAGTTATAAACAAGAAATAAATCACCAAGGACTTACCTGGGTGAATTTATCACGCCAAACCGGAAGTGAGCTTTTAGCTATTAAAAAAAATTTCAATTTACAGGAACAAGATATAGAAGAATGTCGCCCCAGCTTTCAACGAGCGAAGATTGTCAAAAGAGACGATTATTATTTTATGGTTTTGCATTTTCCAGTGTACAATCGTCAGACCGGTCGGTTGGGTTTTGCAGAAGTGGACTTTTTTCTAAGTCGTAATTTTTTGATCACCGTACATGATCAAAAGCTTTTTGTTTTGGATGAATTTTTCAAGACTTGCGAAAAACATATCGAAGAACGACAAAAATATTTTCAAGGCACGGCTGCCCATATTTTATTGGAGCTTGTGGATAGATTATTGGAATCCATTTTTCCTATTTTGCTCCATGTGAGTGAAGATATCAATCTGGTTGATCGTAAGCTGTTTGCTAGTGTTTCCGGTCGAGAGATGGCTGAGGAGATTCTTCGTCTTAAGACCAATATTGTGAGTTTTCGTCGGACCATGCAAGGACACCGTACGGTGTTGGAACGCTTGATTATCCACAGCGGTCGGGAATTGGAATTGTATGCTTATCAAACTTATATCAATAGTTTGCGACAATATACCAATGAAATTTGGCATACTTTAGAAAGTCAAAAAGAAAGTATCAATGCCATGCATGAAGCTAATGAATCAATTTTGACTTTACGAACTAACAATGTAATGAAAACTCTAACAATTATTTCGGTGATTACTTTTCCTTTGACTTTGTTGGCGACGATTTTTAATATGACCGTTCCGGGCAATCCATTTTTGGTTATGCCCTATGGATTTTTAGTCATTGTTGGTATTATGATTTTTGGGGTGTTGTTTATGGTCAGAATTTTTAAGAAGAAAGATTGGATGTAAACTTTATGGACTTTTGACTGTTTTAACTTCGGTCCCTTTCGGTGTATCCAACACTTCATATCCCATTTTTATCATTTCATCGCGTAATTTATCGCTTTTTTCCCAATTTTTATTTTTTCTTGCCTCATCCCTCGCAGAGATGAGTTTTTTTATTTCTTCTGGAAGTTCCTCATCCTCTTTGTTTAAATGATTTTGAATATCTAAACCCAAAACCTCATCAAATTTTATAATAGTTTTATAGCTGATTTCCCGATTTTTTATTGCTTGCCATAAGATCGCTAAAGCTTTGGGTGTATCTAAATCATTATTGATTGCGGTTAAAAATTTTTCTTCAAGTTTGTTTTTGGTTTTTATATCTTCTTTTTTTATAATGGAAACAGTGTGATACAAATGATTCAATCCAGTGGCTGCCGCTTTCAAAGCCGGCCAAGAAAATAGTAGTTGTTTGCGGTAATGGGTTTGTAATAAGAAATAACGGTAAGCCAATGGTGAGATTTTTTTTTCTTTGACTGTGTCCAAAGTAATAAAATTATTACCAGATTTGGACATTTTATCTTTTTCTAAAATTAAAAATTCATTATGTATCCAATAGTTTGCCAAGGGTTTGTCAAAAGCCGCTTCACTTTGAGCAATTTCGTTGGTGTGATGTACAGGAATGTGGTCAATACCACCACAGTGAATATCAAAAGGTTGTCCCAGATATTTAGCACTCATGGCCGAGCATTCAATATGCCAACCTGGAAAACCTACTCCCCATGGGCTACTCCATTCCATTTGTCTTTTGGTCAGTTTGGGGCTGAATTTCCAAAGTGCGAAATCAGTTTCATTTTTTTTCTCGCCGATAGATACGCGAACACCAGCTTTTAGATCCGCTTTATTCAGTCTGGCCAGCTTACCATAATCAGATATTTTAGAGGTATCAAAATATATACCGTCCACAGTTTTATAAATAAATCCTTTTTTCTCCAATCTTTTGATGAGCGTGATTTGTTCTTTGATATGTTCGGTAGCACGACATAGGATGGTGGCTTTTTTGATATTTAATTCTGCGATATCTTTTAGAAATTCCACTTCATAAAATCGGGCGATTTCCAATGCGGTTTTCTTTTCTCGTGCGGCACCTTTTTCGATTTTATCTTCACCTTGATCTGCGTCGTCAGTCAAATGTCCGACATCGGTAATGTTCATTACTTGGTTGACTTCATATTTATTATATTCTAAAACTCGGCGCAAAATATCAGCATTGATAAAAGATCTTAGATTGCCCAAATGAGCATAGTTATAGACTGTCGGACCGCAAACATAGATGCCGACCCTATCTTTGATTAAAGGTTTAAATTCCTCTGGTTTTCTGGTAAGGGTGTTGAATAGTTTCATAAGTTGTTTGTTTAATAGTTGGTATTCTATACTATTTTTGAATAGTTATCAACAGGCACTATGAAAAAGACTGATTTTTTGATATAATATATATAAGTTAAATAAATTATTTTCACATGATTTTTAATAAACAAAAATCTTGGTTGGGCGTAGATCTGGGTGCCGGTGGTATCAAGCTCGTGGAGTTGAAAGAAGAAAAAGGTCGCCCCACTCTTTTTACCTATGGCTTGACTACAGAAAAGCAGGCGATTCACAGTATTATTCCGGTCAATCCTAAAACCCCAGACAATTTAAAGATTGATCAAATTGACGGTATTCAAAATGATAAAAAACCTTTACCTAAGATTAAGATTGATGACAGTGAAATAAATAAGATTGCGAATAGTTTGAAAGAAGTTTGTGCCAAAGCGATGGTCAGATCAAAAAATGCCATGGTGAGTTTGCCAGTGTCTTCGGTTTTTCATTCTATTGTTACCTTGCCCAAAGATGTTAAAGGTGATTTGCAAGCTATCCTCAGAGCGGAAATTAAAAAGCTTTTACCATATCCGGCCGAAGATATGATTTTGGATTATCAGGTGTTGGAAAATTTTTCCGATGCCAGATACAAACGAATCATGGTCAATGCTACGCCTAAGGCGGTAGTAGAATTTTATACACGAATTTTTCAAAAAGCCGGTTTGCATTTAGATTCTTTAGAGCCGGAATCCACAGCTCTGGAAAGGGCACTCATCGGACGAGACACAGCAGTTGCCATGCTGGTTGATATGGGGGCGGAGCGTACTAATTTTTTTATCATTGATCGTTCGGCACCAATTACACATCACACGATTGAATCAGGTGGACACAAGGTCAATGCTATCCTGCAAAATATTTTAAGTGTGGAAAATAAAAATATTGGTCAAATCAGAAAAGATTTGTTTAAATATTATTTGTCCGGCAATCGAGATAATTTAGTTAAAGAAAATTTTCTCAAAATTATGGATCCGATTTTTGATCCAATAAAAAAACAAATTGAATATAGCTTTGATCTTTATTTACATCAAACCGGCAATGAAAATAAGACACCGGAAAAAATTATTTTGACTGGTGGAGCAGCAATGTTGCCGTATTTGGCGGATTCTTTGGCAGAAACCTTTAATCTCAAATGTTATCTGGGAGATCCGTGGGCGAGAGTGGTGTATCAAGATGGTTTAAAATCATTACTTGGTGATATTGGTCCGAGAATGTCTGTGGCCGTGGGATTGGCTCTCAGATATTTGGTAAAGTAATTTTTGTATTATGAAAAAAATAGTGAGGAGTGTACTATTGATTGAGCCTGATGAGTTTTTGGCGAGTATCTATGAAAAAAATTTAGAGATGGAAGACTTTCAAGTGACACGCATCATCAATCCGGAACGAGCTTTTAAATTGGCATCAACCAAAAAATTCCACGCGATTATTTTAGAAATTTCTTTACCCCAAGGTGACGGGTTTGATCTTTTAAAGATTTTTAAAGAAGACAAACAAACTAAAAATATTCCGGTAATAGTTCTGACTAAATTGGGTGGAAAAAATGAAATTATGAAAATTTGGCAATATGGCGCTGATGATTTTTTGATAAAACAGCATTTTAAGCCATCTGAGGTTGTGGATAAACTAAAACGCATTTTGGCTAAATAGTGGAAAGTGTGTTATAATAGATTTATCAAATTTATCCCACTTAAGAAAGGGGGTGACATTATGAATAAAAATAGAAAAGGTTTTACTTTGATTGAGTTATTGGTCGTTATCGGTATTATTGGACTTTTGTCCACTTTAGCGGTGGTTGCTTTGGGTTCAGCGAGACAAAAAGCTCGTGATTCCAAAAGATTGTCTGATATGAAACAAATTCAAACAGCTTTGGAATTGTATTTTACTGACAACAATGCTTATCCTGCAAGTGATAGTGATGGTTTTGTTTTGGGTATAGACGCCACTTGTTTGAATGGCAATGGTTTGGAAAGTGGTTCTGGTTGTACCGGCACATCCTCCATTTATATGGCTTTGATTCCCAAGGATCCGCAATATCCAACCCTTACTTATATTTATACCAGTTCCGGGACAACAAATTATTTAATAGCTGCTGAATTAGAAGGATCAGTTAATGATTTAGGTCCGGGTGTAATCAATGCCACACCGAACGGAATTCAATAAAATTTATTACTCCGTTAGAGCAACTCACTATTTAAAAGAATTGCCCGGCAATACGCTTTAAACGGTGAGTCTTTCTAACGGAGTAAACAAAGCCCCCTTTATTGGGGGTTTTTGATTTTTAGAGTGGGTGTGATATAATTAAAAGAATTATTGTTTTATGTTTTTTGGTTTTTATCTATATTTTTCCCTCTTTTTTTTAGGAGCGATTATTGGCAGTTTTATCAACTGCTATATTTGGCGTACCAAAAATAACAAATCTGTGTGGCGTGGGCGAAGTTGTTGCTTGCATTGCGGTCGGCAACTACAAGCTTTAGAAAATGTCCCGATTGTTAGTTGGTTGGTTTTGCGTGGGCAATGTCGTATTTGTAAAAAAAATATCCCCAAGTATTATTTTATTATTGAACTTGTGACTGCAGGTTTATTTGTCTTGGTCGGTATTTTAAATAATATTTATTTGGATTTATCTTGGCTACATTTGGTTAGAGATTTATTTTTTGTGTCTATTTTGATCACGGTTTTTGTCTATGACTTATTTTACCAAACTATTTTACCGGCGGTTATTTGGTTCGGGGTGATTGTTGGCTTAATATTCAATAATTTTTTATTTGTTTTTAGAATAGAATATTTATTTTTATCAGTGCTTGTTGGTGGAGGGTTTTTCTTTTTGCAATATATTATTTCACATGGTAAGTGGATTGGCGACGGTGATATTTTTTTAGGAGTGATGCTCGGTATTTGGCTCGGTTGGCCGAACATTATTCTTGGTTTATTTTTAGCCTATATTATTGGTGCAATATTTTCTGTTGGCTTGCTTGTTAAAGACAAAAAATATTGGACAACAGCTTTACCTTTTGGGGTATTTTTGAGTCTGGGAGCGTTTATCACCTTGTATTTTGGTGACAGTATTATTCGCTGGTATTCATCATTTTTGTTTTAAGTTTATGGAAAAAGATAAAGCTGTTAAAAGAATTGCCAAATTGCGTAAAGAAATAGATCGTTTGCGTTATCTTTACCATGTTCAGGATGTGGCGGAAATTTCCGAAGCGGCTTTGGATAGTTTGAAAAAAGAATTATTTGATTTGGAGCAGATGTATCCGGATTTGATTACTGCAGACAGTCCCACTCAGCGAGTAGCTGGAACGGCTTTGGATAAATTTACCAAAGTAGCACATCAGGTAAGTCAATGGAGTTTTGACGATGCTTTCAATCGTGAGGATTTGGAAAATTGGCAAGATAAAGTTTTTAATCATTTAGCGAAAATTACCGGACAACGACCGCGTCAGTTAGATTATATGTGCGAGCTAAAAATAGATGGTTTGCATCTGGTATTGACTTATGAACAAGGTTTGTTAAAATTGGCGGCTACTCGCGGAGATGGTAAGGTTGGTGAGGATGTCACACAAAATATCAGAGTGATTGAAAGTGTGCCGTTGCGTTTGACTACTGATGTAAATATGGTTGTGGAAGGTGAGATTTGGCTCGGGCGAACTCAATTGGCGGAAATAAATAAAAAAAGAAAGAAGAAAGGGGAAGCGGAATTTGTGAATCCGCGAAATGCTGCAGCTGGTACAATTCGTCAGCTGGATTCGAAAGTGGTGGCGGAGAGAAAATTAGATGTGTTTATTTATGATATTTCCGCTGGTGATATTCCTAAAGATCAACAGACCGAGTTGAAGGTTCTGGCGAATTTAGGTTTTAAAACCAATCTGCACAATAAACTTTGTCATAATTTGGATGAAGTGATTGCTTTTTGGCAAGAATGGCAAAAGAAAAAAGACAGTCAAGAGTATTGGATAGATGGTGTGGTCATCAAAGTCAACGAAAGAAGACTACAAGAACAGTTGGGTTATACCGGTAAGTCACCGCGTTGGGCAATCGCGTTTAAATTTCCGGCTGAACAAGCAACCACGGTGGTGGAAGAAATTTATGTGCAAGTGGGTCGGACTGGTGCTTTGACCCCAGTGGCTAGATTACAACCAGTATTTTTAGCTGGCACAACTGTCACCCATGCCACCCTCCATAATTTTGAAGAAATGGAACGCTTGGAGATAAAAGTAGGGGACACAGTGGTTGTGGAAAAAGCCGGTGATATTATTCCTAAAATAGTTCAAGTCCTGATAAATATGAGAACCGGTAAAGAAAAAAAGTTTGTCATTCCGAATAAATGTCCAATTTGTGGTGGCACAGTGGGTAAAAAAATATTAGCAGATGAAAAACAAACTAAGTCCGCCATTCTTTATTGTCAAAATAAGAATTGTTTTGCCCAAGAATTGGAAAAAATCAATCATTTTGTTTCCAAAAAAGCGTATGATGTTGATCATTGTGGAATAAAAGTGGTGGAACAATTAGTCAATGAAGGTTTGATAAAAGATGCAAGTGATCTGTTTATTTTGACGGTGGGAGATTTATCCGGTTTGGATCGGTTTGCGGAAAAATCCGCAGACAATTTGGTAGTTGCAATTATGAAGTCAAAGTCTGTCACCTTACCTCGCTTTATCAACGGTTTGAGTATTTCTCATGTAGGTGAAGAAACAGCTGAACTGTTAACCATACATTTTAAATCCTTGAATAATTTGATTAAAGCCAATGCCGAGGATTTTGAAGCGATCAGTGGAGTGGGTAAAAAAATGGCTGAATCATTGGTGGAATATTTTTCTGATAAGAAAAATATTAATTTTATTGATAAACTTTTGGCAAATGGGGTAAAAATTAAAAATATGACATCTCCGAAAAGTCAAAAATTGGTGGGCAAGACTTTTGTTTTGACCGGAAGTTTGACTAAATTTTCTCGCGAGGAAATGAAACAAAAAATTAAAGATTTGGGTGGAACCGTAAGCGGTTCAGTCAGTAAAAATACTGATTATGTAATAGCTGGCGACGCACCTGGGTCTAAATATGATGATGCGAAGAGGTTGGGGGTAAAAGTGTTGGAGGAAGAAGAGATTATTGGGTTGTTGTCATCTATATAGATGTTTGCTAATTCGTTGACAAATCTTACAAAGATGACAAAACACTGTCTATCGCCTTATTTACTAATTTATCCGCTTCCTGATTTTTTTCTCGGTAAATGTGAACAAAAGAAACTTTTTTTAATTTTTGTGTGAGGTTATAGGCTTGGACAAAAAGTTTTTGTAAAGTGATTTCTCGAACCTTGTACTCCTGACGCATTTGCTTGGTGACTAGCTCACTATCCAAATGGCACACCACTTCGTCGGCATTTAATTCCACGGCTTTTTTTAATCCGGCGATGAGTGCAGAATATTCGGCGAAATTGTTGGTTTGTTCACCAATATATTCACCAAAAGAAATAATAGTTTCTTCAACTTCATTTTTAATAACTACGCCAACCCCAGCTGGACCGGGGTTGCCTCGTGCACCACCATCGGTATAAATATTTAATTTCATAGTTTAATATTCCACTTCCCAAATTCCTTTTTGTCCGCTTATGTCTGCAATAAAATAGATAATTCTGTTTTCGGTGTTAATCATCGGTGAGGTGATTTTATTGTTGTTAAAATCATGACTGACTAAGTAATAGGGAAAGAGAACAGTGGTTTTTTCTGCCCAATTCAACATTAAAGTATTATATTTATCCATAGGTAACACCTCTTGTAATTGTTGACCGGTACGGCTTAAAAGTATCGGTTCTTCGCCAAGGACGCAAGTTCTGATTTCCCATGGGGTCCAAAAAATCCACCATTCATTATAATCAGAGATTAAAAATTTTTGACCGGCAAAATCGTATCGTTGTTCTTGGTTTAAAAAGATCATTTTATCTTCATCTCTCTTTTTTAATAAAATATGCTGATCCTTGACAGCGAGCAATTCCACTTCCTGCTCGTTTTTTTTTAGTTGATTTTCTTCAATAAAAATTTTATTATTGCCAAGTGCGTCTTCCATGATTCTGATATTTTGGGTTGAGGTATTTTTTTCTATGGTCCAAAGTTTCCCGGTTTCCATATACCAATCTTCATATTTATTTTCACCAAGCGTAATCATTTGTTCATCTAAAGGATAAATAGACATTATTTTTAAGGCAGTGCTAAAAAATAATTCCGGTTCCGCATCCTCGTTCCATTCGTATTTAATAATCGGGTATTTTATTTTTTCCATTAAATCAATCTTATTATTGAAATTTTCCGCGTTGATTAAATTTAGAATATTATAAGGTGACATTTCATTGCTCACCGCCAGCCAGTTGTTCTTAGTGGCGAAAGTAATATTTATTGCGTCTGTGGTGGTATATTCCACAGCCACGGAAGCTACACCATCTTTCATGTTTCTGATCCATACTTGTTTTTTGTCTCCATTTTTTACCACATAAGCTAAAAAGTTTTTTGTTTTTGATAAAGTTGCGTTTTCTATTTTTCCGGTGACGAGTATTTGCGGTTCATTTTTTTTGATCATGGCAATATCTTTGATGTATACGGTTTGTTGATTTTTAATATCAATATTTTTTTGCCAATCAAAATAACCATCCGCAGTAATGCGTATATTATATTTTCCCGGCATTTTATCTTTTAATCGCAAAGGGATACCTGATTTTTGTAGAATGTCGTCAATATAGACAGTAGCATTTTTCGGTTCCAAGTCAATATTGATCGCACCCACGGAGATTAGTTTTTTATTTTCCCAATCATAGCGATAACCCTTGGTGTACATGGTGATGATGGGTGTGATAATAAAAAAAGTTGCGATAAAAAAAACGAGAATGCCACGCCGAACCGAGAGAGTGATTTTTGTGTTAGGAAAGTCCATAGTACAGCAAATAATTAAAAATTTGATTTATTTCTCTCTTTACTATATAATATCTTATAATAAATTCAATTTAAAGTCAAAAAAATGTCATATTTAATCATCAATGGCGGTCGGAAATTGCAAGGTGAAATTACCAACCAAACCGCTAAAAATTCAGCGATTGCTTTGATGTGTGCAACAATAATGATCAAAGGCAAAACGATCCTGAATGATATTCCGCGAATTGAGGAAGTCAATCGGATTATTGAGATTTTGACCAGTATAGGGGTTAAAGTGGAAAATTTGGGTAAAAACAAATATTCTTTTGATGCCACAAAAGTTAATGTGAAAAATATAAATCGTGAAGCTGTGGAGATGACACGAGCCAGTCTTTTTTTGTTTGGTGCTTTGGCTGCACGAGTTAAAAGTTTTCGTTTGCCCAATTCCGGCGGTTGTCATTTGGGAGAACGAACAATTCTTTCTCATATCTATGCTTTGCAAAAGTTGGGTATCAATATTAAAGTCACGGAAAAATATTATGAAGTCCAAAATCCGACCAAGCTTCAAGCGGGTAAGATTGTAATGTATGAATCCGGTGATACAGCTACGGAAAATGCTATCATGGCCGCGGTTATAGCTCCGGGTCAGACTGTCATTAAAATGGCGAGTGCTAATTATATGGTACAAGACCTGTGCTATTTTTTGGTCGCGTCCGGGGCAAAGATTGAAGGAATTGGCACAACTACCTTGACTATTACTGGTGTCACTAAATTATCTCCGGTCAAAGAATATTCTATTATTCCGGATCCGATTGTTGCCATGACCTATATCTCCATCGCTATTGTCACCAAATCTCATCTAACTATCAAAGATTGTCCCTTGGAATTTTTGGAATTGGAATTGAGTAAGTTGGAAGTAATGGGACAGAAATTTAAAATAAAAAATGAACGGTTGAGTAAAAGTAAAAATTTTACACTCGTGGATATTGAAATTATTCCTTCGGAATTGATAGCTTTGCCAAATAAGATTGAAGGTCGACCTTTCCCTGGTTTGAATATTGATAACTTGCCATTGTTTGTGCCAATCTTGACTCAAGCTCGCGGTCGCACTATGGTTCATGATTGGGCCTATGAAAATCGGGCATTTTATTTGTTGGATTTGAATAAGCTGGGTTGTAAAATTACTTTATTGGATCCGCATCGGGTGTGGGTGGATGGGCCGACCGAACTCAAGGCTCACGAAATTATTTGTCCACCAGCTTTGCGTCCGGCTGTAAATATTCTTATCGCTATGCTTGGTGCCAAAGGTCAATCTATTCTCCGCAACACTTATCCAATTGATCGTGGTTATGAAAATTTGTATGAAGTTTTAAATAGGGTTGGGGCGGATATCAGAATAAATGTCAAATGACAAATTTGACATTTGAAATTAATCTATTTATTTATGCTAAAAACCTCTCCCGTTACTCTTAGAGCTAAAAAATACGTCGGTCTATATTTGGCGATAATTTTATTTATCATATCTTTTGGTTTGGGATTTTTATCCGGTCAATCGTTTTTTGTTAAAAAGCAGGTGGTCAATGAAGACGGGACAGTGAATTTGGTAAAGACTTTAAAATTAAATCGAGAAATGAATAAGAGTGACAGTATTGAATTTACCGAATTTTGGGATGTATGGGATAAAATAAAACAAAATTATGTTAAAGATAATATTAGTGAACAGGACTTGTTTTACGGAGCTATTCAAGGGATGGTGTATGCTTTGGGTGATCCCTATTCCATGTTTTTTACCCCAACCATTACTGACGAGTTTACCAAAGATTTATCAGGTGAATTAGAAGGAATTGGTGCGGAAATTGGCAAGAAAGGGGACCGCCTATTGATCATCGCCCCATTACCGGATTCACCGGCGGAAAAAGCTGGTTTGCGTCCTGGGGATGAAATTATCAAGATTAACGATGAAATTACTATTGGGTTTGATACCAATATCGCAGTTAGTAAAATTCGCGGGGATGCTGGTACGGAGGTAATCCTTATGATTCATCGTGAAGGTGAAGAAGAATTGAAAGAAATTAAAATTACGCGTGCCAAAATTGATGTGCCGTCCATATTTTTCAAATGGGAAGAAGGACAAATTGCCAATTTTCGCGTATTGCAATTCAATACTGATCTGGAAGACACTTTTGATAAAGCAGTCAAACAAGCTATCAAAGGCGGAGCTAAAGGAATTATTTTAGATCTTCGCAATAATCCGGGCGGGTTTTTGGATGGGGCGGTATATATGGCCGGGGAATGGATGGATAATGGACAAACGATTGTGACGGAAAAAGGTCGCGATGGCAATGAGAAAAAACATTTATCCGAAGGTAAGAAAAGACTTAAAGGCTTACCTACTGTAGTTTTAGTCAATGGCGGATCCGCTTCGGCTTCAGAAATCGTAGCTGGTGCCCTCAAAGATTTGGGGTTGGCAAAAGTTATTGGTACACAAACTTTTGGCAAAGGTTCGGTACAGGATTTTGAAGTATTTAATGACGGTTCATCTCTCAAACTCACAGTCGCCGAGTGGCTTACACCGAACGGTGACAACATCAATCAACAAGGTATTACCCCGGATATTATTGTAGAAGAAAATTGGGATAATGATAAAGTGGGAGAAGATACAATGATAAATAAGGCATTGGAAGTGTTGAAAACCTTGTAAAGCTTTACCACGGAGTAAGCCCCATAAAATCCATTAAAAACGATATTAGAATATCGTTTTTAAGCTGAAAAATGATATTTGACTTGCGTTTTTACTGTTTTTGTGTTATTATAAATCTGTAAATTAATTCATAAATAAAGTAAATTATATGACTATTTTTCAGAGAAAAATCAAACCGCAAATCATTGACCGGCTTTGGCAAAATAAAGTCATTATAATTTACGGTGCCAGACAAGTGGGAAAAACGACTTTAACTAAACAAATTCTCGAAGAACAAAAAGCCTTGGGTAAAAAAGGGGTTTATTTTAATTGTGAATTGGACTCGGTGCGTGGTGCACTTGCTATCAAGGAAACCGAACAACTCCGAGCTTTTTTGGGTGACAACGAGTTGATTGTTTTGGATGAAGCGCAAAATGTGCCGGAAATAGGAAAAATACTTAAAATTATTCATGATGAAATTCCTGAAATACAGATTATTGCGACCGGATCATCCAGTTTTGATCTGGCGGATAAAACTGCGGAACCTTTGACTGGTCGGCATTTTTCATTTATTCTTTATCCATTATCTGTCCAAGAGATTGCATCAACGGAAACTTTGGGACTTGTGGGACTTGAAGCCAAGCTTGAATTGTTGTTGCGATTTGGTATGTATCCAGAAATATATTCCGTGGTTGATGAAGAAAAAAAGATTGAACGACTAAATATTGTCGCTTCAGATTATTTATATAAAGATGTTTTAAAATTTGAAGGCTTGAAAAAGGCATCAGTCATTGCTGATTTATTGAAATTATTGGCACTACAAGTAGGACAAGAAGTTTCTTTTCAGTCATTAGCCAACGTGCTCGGCATCAGTCGTTTGACTGTGGAAAAATACATTGATATTTTGGAAAAATCCTTTGTAATTATCCGTCTTAGACCATTATCTCGGAACGCTTTTCGGGCTGTGAGCAAGAAATTTAAAATATATTTTTTGGATTTAGGTATCCGAAACAGCTTGATTCAAAATTACAATTCTCTTACTTCGCGTGATGATATTGGTGCGATGTGGGAAAATTTTTGTATTATAGAAAGAATGAAGAGAAACAGCTCCAAACAGTCATACGCTAATATTTATTTTTGGCGTTCGTATAGTGGACAGGAAGTTGACTATATTGAGGAGTCAGGTGGTAAATTTATAGCTTTTGAATTTAAGTGGAGTGCCACCAAACAAACCAAAACTCCACATGATTTTTTTGAAGCCTACAAAGTCAATCCGCAAAAAATAAATAGAGAAAATTATCTTGATTTTGTGACAAAAGATTAAATTTTTTTATGCCTCCAATCAAAAAAACTTTTTTAATAATCACCCTCCTTACTATTGGGGTAATATTTTTATTGATTGGATTTACACCCTTGTATCCGAAACTCGCCTGGTATTGGCAAAAGCCAAATCTGGAAAATCAGATGTCATTGTTAAAATTTGATGAAACAATTTCTCATGCTACGACGACCGCAGACACCACTACTTTTACAGTGGAGAATATCAATCCTCGGGTCATTATTCCATCTATTGGCGTGGATATGTTAATTGTCACGGATGAGGATAATGAAAAAGATGCTTTTGCTCGTGGAGCTTGGCTCTTGCCCGGCACTGCTGAACCAGGTGGATTGACCGGTAATACAGTCATTGCCGCCCATCGCTATATGTACACCTCTGGTCCGAATACTTTTTATCATTTAGATAAATTAAAAATCGGGGATCAGATCATTGTCCGTTGGCGAGAAAAAGATTATTTATATATCGTCCGCGAAACCAAAATAGTGGATCCTTCAGAAATCAGTATTTTAAATCCCACAGAAAAACCAACACTCACACTTTTTACCTGCCATCCTATTTATACGACGAAAAGCAGGTTGGTGGTGGTGGGGGATCTTATTCCGTGAATGATAAATATTATAGACCATATTTTTTTTCTATGATATAATACAAAGAGAAAAAGGGGTGTTTTTATCTTGACACCTGTGGATAACCATGATATATTAAAAAATTCAAAAAAGTAATATAAATTATATGGAGCATTTAAAAGAAAAATTTTTGAAAATATACGCCAACATACCTATCAATTTAAGAGATGAGATAATTTTAGTTTTAGATGATGGAAGACCAATAACATGGGATGTTGCTTATTTTGAAATTAAAAATAGTACGGAATTAAGTCAATCTATGCTTAAAAATTTAAAAGAGTTGGATTTAATTTGAATAAAATGGAAATTATCGAACAAAAAAATAAAACTACTAAAGAAAAAGAAAAAGAATTAGTGATTGCTCGTTTGAATATTCTTTTTCCAGAGTATCATTTTACCAGCGGAAATGGTGCTAAAAGTTTTTCCAGAGATGAGATTATAAATGAAATAAAAAAGGACAGCCAGGTGGGAAAAGATTTTATTAAGACGGATATGGTTTTTTTGAGAGCATTAAAAGATGGGTCTTTACTTAAAAGATTAAACGAAGTATCTTAAATGGCTATGTTTAGAGTTATCGTAGCAACCAATCCAGCTGATGATCCTGCGACAAAAATGTTATCTTTTTGGCATAAACAGGTAGTGACTTTGGCAAAAGAGCAAAAAGATATAAAAGTTTTTGAACTAACTAGAGAAAAAACCAACAAACAAAATTTAACTGAATTAATAGAAAAAAATAATCCTCACCTGGTTATTTTAAATGGACACGGTAGTAATGATTCCGTATTTGGTTTTAGTCAGAATATTTTAATCAGATGTGGAGAGAATGAAATTTTGCTTAAAGAAAAAATAATTCATGCTTTGTCTTGTAATTCTGGTAAAGAATTGGGACCGCAATGTGTTAAAGTAGGGGCTAAGGCTTTTATTGGTTATAAAGAGGAATTTAAAATGATGTATTTGAAAGAGAATGATAATGATGAATTTGCTAAACTTTTTTTAGGTCCGGCCTTTGAGGTCGTTTTTTCTTTAATAAGGGGTTTTTCTGTTCAAAAAGCTTTTAATAATTCTCAAAGAAAATATTTAGAAAATTTAAAATTAGTGATTATGGAAAACAAGCCGGTTTTTAATGTGGCGGTTGCACCTCTTTTGTATCATGATTTGATTCATCAGGTTTGTTTAGGTGATGGAAGTGCTTCTTTTTGAAATTAAAAAAAGCTCTTATTCCAAAATCAGTATTTTAAACCCCACAGAAAAACCAACACTCACACTTTTTACCTGTCATCCGATTTATACGACGAAAAGCAGGTTGGTGGTAGTGGGGGAGTTGGTTAGATAATGAGTGTAAAAATGTCAGTTAGTAATTGATATAAAAAATCCTTTATTTTACGCAAAAAATAAGCTCTTGACATTACTGTATCAGTAGAGTAATATAGTAAATGATGTTACTATATTACTTAAACTATATACAAAATATATGGAAGAAATACTTAAATATACACAAAATCAGCTTGTTCAAGCCCCATTTAGATTACGGACATATACACAAGATGAAAATGGCAAAAAATATCCACAAAGAGATGTATTTATTAAGATCGATAAATATTTGAGGGATTTTTTACACAATCCCGAAGCACGAGATCGTTGGGTTGTTATTCCCGGTTTGCGTGGTGTTGGTAAAACTACAATTCTCGCTCAATTATTTCTTGATCATTATCAAGAAGTTGATCAACAGCGAATGCTCTATATATCACTTGATGAAGTGGTGAATGTTTTTGATTCATCGCTCAAAGAAGTATTGTCCGCTTATGAAAAAATAATTGGTGAAAGTTTTGAAAGATTAACCAAACCACTCTTTATTTTTATTGATGAAGCTCAATATGATTCTAAGTGGGCGACGGTATTAAAATCTATTTATGACAGATCAAATAAGGTCTTTGTAGTTTGTAGCGGTTCTTCTGCTGTTTCTTTGCAAATGAATCAGGATGTTATCCGTCGAGCAATTTTTGAGAAGTTATTTCCCACAAATTTTGGAGAATTTTTAATGATTAAAGACGGTAAGAATTTGGTCAATAAAGAGTTAACGAAAAAAATTAAAGATAGTTTATTTTTATCTGATTCAGCAAAAGAAGCCTTTGTTAAATTAAAAAGTTTGGAACAGTCGATATTTAGTTTTTGGTCACAAGTAGATCGTAATTATATTGATGAATATTTAAAAATTGGAACTTTGCCATTTGCTATTAGAATTAAAGATGAAGCCCGTATTTATCAAACCATTATTTTGTCGCTGGATAAAGTTATAAATCAAGACATCCAAAATCTTGATCGGTTTGAATCAAAAACCATTGGCTATATAAAAAGAATATTATTTTTACTTGCTGAATCAGAAGTTTTGAGTATAAAAAAGTTGACAAAAATTCTTGAGGAAACCAGTATTAATACAGTTGCCAATATTCTTGAGGTATTGGAACAAGCTGAATTATTAATAAGAGTTATGCCGTATGGCTCTAACGCAAAAAAAGTAAGAAAACCATCAAAATATCAATTTATGTCATCAGCGATGAGATCCGCCTTTTTGTCAGTTGCCGGTAATTCACAAATATTTTCTCAACAAAAAGGTCGTTTAATGGAAGACATTGTGGCCATGACTTTACATCGTGAGTTTGTTGTTAATAGTAGAGGCGCATTGAATTATGATAGCTCCAAAGGCGCGGCTGATTTTATTTTGACTATTGCGGAAAAAAATATCATACCGATTGAAGTGAGTATGGGTGAAAAATTGGGTACACAAGTCAGAAATACAATGAAAAAAATCGGTTCCGCTAAATATGGTGTGGTAATTTCCCGCAGTTCGTTAACACTTTTAGAGGATGCCAATATTATCAAAGTGCCATTAGATTATTTTTTATTGATTTAATTTGACAATTTTTTCTGAACGAACTTGAACAGCACTGTCATCCCGCCTTCGTTCTGCTGGGCTACGGATGGCCTTGTCCGTCCGAAGCCTTTGGTGTAGGGAATGACAGCGTTTATTGACTTCCTCTTCTCTGACTGTGAACTTTACGGGCTTTACAAACCCCGCACAGGGTAAACTTTATAGACCTATCAACTTATTTTTAGCCTTGTTTTTTATTTATTTTTTTACATCCAATTCTCCTGCCATTTCATCTATGGCTGATTTGAATATTTTTTCTAATTTTTTGTAGTCTTGATTGTCAGCTGATTGTAAGGCATTGATGTAGTTTTTTCTACTGGTCATGGTTTCGATTTTCAATTCAATTGGTGGAAGATTCAAATTGAGCAAAATTAAATTAATCAACAACCTGCCAATTCGACCATTGTAATCCTGAAACGGATGGATCCAGAGAAATTGGTGATGTGACCATGCTAAAAGCCCAATTAACTCATCAAGAAATTTTTCATTGTCTATTTTTGGTAGATGTTTAGTTCTGATTTGTAAATCTTTGGTAAATGCATCCATTTCTTGAGGAATAAGATAAAATTTTGGTGGTATATGTTTGGAAACCGTGACATCTATATTTCTAAATTTTCCACCAAAATTTGGCACAATCCAACCAAAACCAACTTTGTGTATTGTTTTAATAAAATTTGATGTAACGGGAAGTTTCTTTTTAGTATTTTTCTTTAAAACAAAATCCCACGCTTTTTTTATACCTTCAATTTCTAAAGGAATAAGTTTTGATCGTGGGATGATACCAAAAGCCGTTTCTTTATAACTCGTTTCACCTATGTGCTTAGCCATATTATTTTAAGATTTGATCTTAAGAAATACTTTATTTACCATTTTTTTGGTTACCTCAGGATTTTCGCTCTTGGTGGTGCGATAAGCCATTCTCTTTTCAAACATACTAAAATACTCTCGGCGTACCTTACCTTTCGCTGGAGTTTTTTGATAGGTTTTTAAAATTTTTATTATTTGTTGTTTTGACATATTGATTATAATTATTATAATCAATTTCAGAGTGTTAGTCAAATATTATTTTTGAATTGACAAAAAATACTGGTTTCGCCATGCCGTCATCCCGACCAGACCCCGTACACAGCAGTGTCGGGGGTAGCGGAGGGAACCCTGTGTAGCCTTTATTATTTTTTTATAATATTTTAAGGGACCCCTCTGTTTCCCCCCGACACTTTAATTATATTGTGTCGGGGTCCAATCGGGATGACGGCAGGAAGTAGGCGGAGATGACAGCGTTTTTTTGACTTCTTTCTTTATCCACTGCTATCACTATTGACATTTTTCCATCTCTCGCTATAATAAGCGAAACATTAATCATTTATTTTTTTATGAAAAAAATTATCTTATTA
>Ga0172381_10002291_pt1 | contig 21286 bp, 25 predicted proteins | sample Leawel6488metaG_FD_119754 | JGI IMG/M metagenome (GOLD analysis project Ga0172381, IMG submission 119754) | Leachate microbial communities from a municipal landfill in Southern Ontario, Canada - Leachate well 64-88 metaG | ecosystem: Engineered > Solid waste > Landfill > Unclassified | place...
GCTGCGGGACTTGGATTCGAACCAAGATACCATCCTCCAGAGGGATGTGTCCTACCATTAGACGATCCCGCAATAACTAAAAACCTTCTTGAAACAAACAATTCGTAATTTTGACAGGGCCATTAGACCCGCCTCGACTCGCACGACTCGTTGATGCGAGGCGGGCGACCCGGCATTATTTAAGTTTCGAGGTGTTTTTTAACAACGACAAAACTGGAGACAACTCCTACGCCGATACCAAAAACTAACTGTATTAAAACAAAAAACCATAAATTAGTCAAGAAATAATCGAACGTATTAAAACCTGGCAAAATAACTGATATTTTTGATGATAAAAGATAAGCAGACAATGCCGAAAGCGAAATGCAGATTAAAAACGAAATAACTCCATAGATTATACCTTCTGTTATAAAGGGACCTCTTATAAACCAATCAGACGCGCCCACTATTCTCATAGTGCTAATTTCTTCTTTTGAGCTGTCTATGGCAAGCTTTATAGTGTTGAAAACAACCAATATAGAAATAATAATAAAAATAGCTCCTAACAAAAGTCCAAATTTGTTTATATTTGAAGTAATGGAATAAACTTTTTCAATCGTATCTTTTTTCTCAAAAAAATCTACTTTATATATTAACTTACTAAAATCAGAAGAAGCTAAAATATTAGAAATTTCTTCATATTGAGCCGGTTCTCCGTTTGTTGTGATGTTTAGAGATGGCAAAAATGGATTATCCCCCACTTCTTCCAGTGCTCTTTCTAAAACTGCGTTACCTTGATGTTTTTCGTTAAAAGAAATAAAGGCCTGCTCCCTTGAAACATATTTAATATTTTTTATATTTGGAGACATTTTTAAAATTGCGTCTTTTACATCCAAAATATCTTGCTCTTCTGTATTGTCTTGAAAATATGCTGTAATATCAATTTTTTCTCTTATTTGAGTTGTTAAATAATCTGTAATTCCACGAAAAAAGAAAAGGCTTGTTGCCAACATAATTGCAACAACTAAAACAAAAATCGTTGCAATTGATATGCCTTTGTTTCGGCTGAAATCATTAATAGAAAATTTTATAACTCTGGTGATATTAGTAAACATAGTTGAGCTTCCAGCTTCTTAGCTTGTCAGCTAATTAGCTTTCTGTGTTAATTTTATAATCATACTATTGAGCATTTTCATAACTTCATTTAGCAAACATTCAGTTTTTTCATAATCTAAATTTTTGGTTTTTGGAATCCTTTTTGCAATTTCTACTTGTGTTTCCAACTCAGCTCCAGATCCATAAGAGATTCGTAAAAATTGTGCAAAATCTTTTCTCGTACCTCTAAACCGTCCCTCTGCTATATTAGACACAATGGATACAGCACATCTTCTCATCTGCGACGTCAATCCATAAATTTCTTCCCTCGGAAACTGTTCTGTCAGTCCATAAACAGCAACAACCAACTCCATTGCTCTTTGCCAAACTATAAGCTCTTTGTATGAGTGTATCATATTAAAAAGCTAACTAGCTAATAGCTAAAAGCTAGATTATAAATTTTCCTTGTTTTTCGTCTCTAATAATTCTTCCACCGACCAAAGTAATCACTCTTTTTCCTAATTTGTTTACAACTTCTCGGTCGTGCGTTAATAAAATTACTGTTGTGCCGGCTTTGTTTATTTTTTCTAAAAGATAAATAACTTCGTATGTATTGTATGGATCAAGATTTCCGGTAGGCTCGTCTGCTATTATTACTTCCGGAAAATTAACCAATGCTCTTGCAACTGCCAATCTTTGTTGTTCTCCGCCAGACAATTCTTTTGGAAAATTATTTGTTTTTTCTGCAAGACCAATCAACTCAAGAACCCTTGGAACTTCTTTTTTTATTTCATCATAACTCTTCCCCTCAACTTCCATAATATAGGCAACGTTTTCGTAAACTGTTTTAGCCGGCAAAAGTTTGTAGTCTTGATATATACACCCAATACTTCTTCTAATATTTTGAATTTCACTACAATCTGCTGTACGCAAATTTTTATTTTGAAAAAAAACATCTCCGTACGTTGGCTCTTCTAAACCAAGTATGAGACGAGTTAATGTTGTTTTGCCAGCTCCTGACTTACCAACAATGGAAACAAATTCTCCTTTTTCTATCTCAAAAGATACGTCTTGCAAAACTGCCGATGGGGACCCTTCTGGAGAATGAGCGGGATATATTTTTGTGACTTTTTCAAATTTAATCATTTTCTTTTGATTTTATTTCTGCCTCAATAAATTTTTCTAAATCGCCGTCTAGCACGCTTTCAACGTCAGAGGTTTCATATTGAGTTCTCAAGTCTTTCACCATTTTGTAAGGATGCAGAACATAAGACCTTATTTGATTTCCCCAAGACGCAGAAGTTAACTCGCCCTTAATCTCTTTTAATTTTTTCTCGCGATTTTCTTCTTTTAATTGATAAAGTTTAGAATAGAGAATTTTCATTGCTTTCTCTCTATTTTTCCCTTGTAGTCTTTCTGATTGACAGGTAACAACAATACCACTTGATATATGCGTTATCCTTATAGCCGACTCTGTTTTATTTACATATTGCCCTCCGGGACCCGATGCCCTAAATGTATCCACCTTTAAATCTTCCGGTTTAATTTCTATATCAACCTCTGTTTCCTTAATTTCGGGCAAAACATCTACCAAAGCAAATGAGGTATGTCTAAGCTTTTGAGCATTAAAAGGAGAAATTCTTACTAATCTGTGAACTCCAGACTCCTTTTTTAAAAATCCGTAAGCATAATTTCCTTTTATCTCAATTGTAACAGATTTTGTTCCAATTCTTCCGTCTGGTCCTCCGGATTCTCCAAACGATTGCTGAAGAACCTCTGCTTTAAATCCTTTTTTTTGGCAATATCTTTTATACATACGCAGTAGTATGGTTGCCCAATCCTGTGAGTCCTGTCCGCCCGCTCCTGAAAAAATTTCTAAAATTGCATTATTTTTATCGTATTTTCCCGATAGAAATGTTTTTATTTCCTGATTTCCTATTTTTGTTTTTAAATCATTAAATCTTTTTTCCAAATCTTGTTGCAAGCTTTCGTCATTTTCAACTAAATCGTTTAGTTTTTTAAGGTCGTCCAATTCTTTTTTTAAATCCTCCATTTCTTCAACCTCATTTTTAAGGTCTGATACCTTTTGGCTTTTTTCTACTGCCTCCTCTTTGTTGTCCCAAAAACCCGGTTTTTGGATATCCAGTTCTATCTCTTTTATTTCTTTTTCTTTATCTCCTAAATCAAAGACAGTCTCCCAAATGCTGGAGACGGCTTAGAAGCTCTTGAATTTGTGGAGTTAAATCTTTCATTTTTTTAATCTTATCATATTTTAAAATAATTAAAAGCAAAATAAAAAAAGCTACGTTTTTGTAGCCTCATATTTTGGATAGATTTTTTAGATATGTTTATTTTATTGACACGGGTTGGAGTTCTACCCCTTTCTGATGAACTTTAATACAGGAATCACAATCGATGTCATAACCATTTGCCCTTCTCACGCACCCATGCGTATCTTTTACTAAAAGAGGCGTCTTGTTACACCCATCGATGGCAACAAAATACCCATGAGGCAATTCAGAAAATTCCATCGCTTTTTCTCCTTGTTAAAGTGCACGCCTTATTAATCAGAGCCGGAGGTGGGATTTGAACCCACGGCCTATTCTTTACGAAAGAATTGCTCTACCACTGAGCTACTCCGGCAAAATATATTCCATAAATTTTTACAAGCTGGTAACGGGAATCGAACCCGTGTCATAATCCTCTTGCCCCCACACCAAAATTTAACAAGCGGGATACCGGAATCGAACCGGCGCCCTAACCTTGGGAAGGTTATGTACTGCCACTATACTAATCCCGCAAATTTATGGTGTAAGGGTGAAGGAAGGATACGTTCTACCACTGAACCATACCCGCACCTCGCCCAAATGGGCTCAGTGTAAACTATAATACTTCAAAATGCGGACTTTATCCAGTTCCATGCACCAGTAAACCAACTTGTCCAAAAGTTTTTTGATTCTGGAGTTTCTTCCGCTTCTTCTTTTTGAGTGATAAATATTACTCCTTTTTCACCAGGTTTTTGCTCACCAAGTTGCTCATAAGCAATTTTTTCTAAATAATCAATATTATCGGCATTATCAATTTTATCGTTTAAATCTTGGTTGGCCTCTTTTAATTCTTCAATTTGTTTTTGGTAAAAATTAATTTGAGATTTAAGTTCTTTCTTTCTTTTATATATATTAAAATCTGAAACAATCAAAAAAATTAAAACTATTACAATAAAAACTCCTGCTAATTGGATGATAAGTTTATTGTCAAAAAATTTACCCTTTCTTTTTTTGTTAAAATCTGCTACCATTAGCTAAACTGTTAAATTGCTAAATGGCTATATTGTTAAATTGAATACTTTCATCAGTTTAACAATTTGACAATTTGACAATATAACAATTTAATAGATGAAAATAAAATCAAAAACAATATTTAAAATAACTTGGATAATTTTGATAAGCTTGGTTATGATAAGCATGGTATTACTTCTGGTTGGACCGGGCTTTCTAAGTTAAGGTCATATTATCACAAAAGGCCTGCTTTATAAAGCAGGCCTTTTAAATTTTTTAAAATATATTTTTACGATAATCCCACTGCATTAATTGCTGATTCAAAAGTAGCTAATACTTTTTTAGAAACTTCACCTGACAGTTTAAAATCTGGATCATAAATAATAGAATTTCTTATTTCGTGGGCTCTCATTAAATCGTTAAACATTGAAGATAATAAATTACCTGATTTTTGAACAGCCTCTTCAAAATCTTTACCTTCATACCCAGCCTTATCCAACATTTCAATTAAAAAATCATCTGCATCAATTATTGCCAACTTATAATCTGCTTCTGCTCCTGTTTCAATTTTCTTTTTTATTTTATTCCACTGCTTTGTTATCTCTCTTGTTCCGTATGCCTGCCATGAAAAAAACTCCGTAACATCTTCTAAAAATTTGTACTGAAGCCATGAAGAATTAAGCATAAAGTAAATTACCATTGCCAAAAAAAACATCGCGCAAGTTGCAAAAACCAACTTTACTGGAAAAAGCATATCCTGTATTTGGGGTGAGGATATGAAATAAATAAAATCTGTAATCCCAAAAAAATTATAAATAGAATTCCAAAAATCCATTATTATATTATAACATTTTTTCTAATTGTTCCGCCACTCCCAATATCTTATTCTCCTCAAAATGATTTCCGATTATTTGCAAACCAACAGGCAAGTTCCCAATTTTTCCTGCCGGCAAAGAAAGTCCAGGTAACCCGGCTAGGTTTAAGGACACTGTGTAAATATCCATCAAATACATAGAAAGAGGATCTTCTGTTTTGTCTCCTAATTTAAATGCTGGAGTTGGTGAAACAGGAGAAAATATTAAATCAACTTTTTCAAAGGCTTTTGAAAAATCTTGTTTTATAAATTGTCTGACTTCTAAAGCTTTTTTATAATAAGCGTCGTAATATCCGGAAGATAGTGCATAAGTGCCTATCATTATTCTGCGTTTTACTTCGTCTCCAAATCCTTTGCTTTTTGATTTTAAATAAACATCCAGCAAGTCTTTGCCATCTACAGACAATCCATATTTTATCCCATCAAATCTCGATAAATTAGCAGATGCTTCAGAAGTCGCAATAATATAATAACAAGCCAAGGCAAACTCAACTGACGGTAAACTTATTTCTACAATTTTAGCTCCCTGCTCCTCTGCTTTTTTGATAGCATTTCTAATTATTTTTTCAACTTCTTTATCAATCCCTTTTACAAAATATTCTTTTGGAACTCCGATTTTTAATCCTTTCAAATTCGTTGCTGAATCTTCAAATTTATAGTCAGCTGAAGTGGCGTCCTTTTCGTCTTTTTCAGAAATCGCGTTAAAAATAATCTTTGCATCCTCGACGGTTTTTGCAATTGGGCCTATTTGGTCAAGTGAAGATCCAAAGGCAATCAAACCATATCTTGAAACGCTCCCATAGGTTGGTTTTAGCCCTACATCACCACAAAAAGAAGATGGAAGCCTAATAGACCCTCCTGTGTCCGAACCAAGGGCATAGCAAGCCTCATTTGAAGCCACAACTACTGCTGACCCAGATGAACTTCCGCCAGCGACTCTTGTTTTATCATACGGATTTTTTGTTGCCCCAAAAGCTGAATTTTCTCCCGACCCTCCCATAGCGAATTCATCCAAGTTGGTTTTTCCTAAAATAACACCTCCCTGCTCTTTCAGTTTTTTTATAACCGTTGCATCATAAGGAGCTATATAGTTTTCTAAAATCTTTGAACCAGCGGTACATTTTTTATCTTTAACTAAAATTGCATCTTTAACTGCGCATGGAATACCTGTTAATTCTGCGAATTCTCCTGATTTTATTCTCTCATCGGCCAATTCAGCTTCTGATATGGCGGAATCTTCAAAAACAGACAAAAAAGCATTCAAATCTTTATCTGTTTTTTTTATCTGGTCCAAATAAGCTCTAGTTAACTCAACAGAGGAAAACTCTTTATTTTTTAAACCCTGATGTGCTTGTTTAATCGTGAAAGCTGTTAATTCCATTAAAGTATTGTTTTTACTTTAATAAGACCATCTTTTTTATCTGGAGCGAGTCCAATAATTTTGTCTGATAGCTGACTGTGTTTTGCCTCATCTTTTCTTAAGTGCTTATTGTCAGCTTGAATAATTTTTTCTTTTGCAATTTTTGGTGCCTTTTTTAGTAAATCAAAATAATCTAAAATTTTTGACAAATCTTTTTGCATTTTTTTGATTTCATTTTCAGATAATTCAAGACGGGCTAATTTAGCTATGTGTTCGACTTCTTGCTTAGATATCATAATAAAATCTAGCTATGTGTTTTACCCAGTTAAATAAAATCCTTTGGATTTTAATTTTTGCTAAGCAAAAATTATTTAACCGAGTGAACTTCTTCTTTTTCTATCATTAGAATGATTATATCAAAAATATAAGAAAAAGAAACATTTTTAGCCCTGAACTAACTTAAAAACGACTTTATAAATTAATGGCTCAGCCCCATATGTGGCTGAGCCATTGAACTTATAGTTAATTACTACAAACTAAAATGGTGCCATTTCGTCTTCGTCTTTTGACATTACGTTAGCTAGAGTTTCAATATTTTCTAATGCAATACCAGCTCCACGCACTACTGAAGTCAATGGATCATCAATTATTTTACAGGGAACTTTTGTTTCCTTTGAGATTAGGACATCAAGTCCTTTCAGTAATGACCCACCACCAGCTAAATAAATTCCGTTTGACATCACATCGGATAAAAGCTCTGGCGGAGTTTCTTCAATGGTTGTTTTAATGGCTGTAACAATCTGTTTTACAGACCTGTCTAGCGCTCTTTGGACGTCATCGTTAAATACAACAACTTCTTCTGGAAGCCCTGTAACCAAGTTTCTTCCGCGCATTGCCATTTCTTTCTTTTCTTTTAAAGGCATGGCAGAGCCAATGTTTATTTTAATTAGTTCGGCTGTTCTGTCTCCAATCAAAAGTTTATATTCTTTTTGCGCGAATTGCACAATATCATCATTCATTTTATCTCCAGCCACCCTTAAGCTCTTAAAAACCACTATTCCACCTAAGGATATTACAGCCACCTCTGTTGTACCTCCACCAATGTCAACAATAAAATTTCCTCCAGCTTCTTGAATTGGTAATTTAGCTCCAATAGCAGAGGCTAAAGGTTCTTCAATCAAAAATACTGTTCTAGCTCCGGCATTTTTTGCTGCATCTCTAACAGCTTTTCTTTCCACTTCTGTAACACCACACGGAATACCAATAATTACTCTTGGAAAATACCCCATCCCAAAAAATTTTTTGGTTTCTGAGGCTGACTTTTCAATAAAATATTTAAGCATTTGTTCTGTTACTTCAAAATCAGAAATCACTCCACCAACCAATGGTCTTGTAGCTGAAATATAAGATGGAGTTCTGCCTACCATTTTTTTTGCCTCCTCTCCAATAGCTAGAATCTGTCCTGTTTTATTGTTTACTGCAACAACGGACGGTTCGTTAATAATTATTCCTCTATCTTTTACATAAACCAAAGAATTGGCAGTTCCTAAGTCAATTGCCATATCAATAGAGAGAAAAGAAAAAATTTTGTTTATTGCTCTTCTGGGCATTTTATTTTTAAATTAGAATTTTAATTTATTAATTTTTATCAATTTTGCTTGTTTTTTGTTCCTTTCCTTAACTTCAACCGAATTTGCCTTTAATGTTTTTTCTGAAACAACAACCCTATAAGGAATTCCGATCAAATCTGATTCTGCAAATTTTCCGCCCACAGATTTATCCCACCTATCGTCATATAGTACCTCAATATTCTTTTTTTGCAAATCTTGATATATTTTTAAAGCTGTGGCTTTAATTTTTTTATTGTCTTCTATAGGAATCAAATGAACTAAAAACGGTGCTACTTCCTTCGGCCAGATAATTCCTTTCTCATCGTGGTTTACCTCAACAATAGCTCCCATCAACCTCCCTAGTCCAATACCATAACATCCCATTAAAACTGATTTTTCAGAGCCGTCCTTGTCTCTAAATTTTAAATCAAATGGTAAAGAATATTTTGTTCCCATCTTAAATATGTTGCCCACTTCAACTCCTTTCTTTTCTTCATATTCAGAACTCCCACACTTAGGACAATTTTTATTTTCTGATATTATTTCTTTGTTTATCGCGGTAGAACATTTTTTGCAAACATAAATTATATCTTCCCCCGCCTCTGTAATTGTTTGGAACTCATCTGAATACTTCGAAAAACTACCGCCAGAGGCCAATGTTTGGTATGTCAATTTTCCAATACCACATTCTTTAAAAATTTGTAAATAGAATTTTGCAACCTTCTCATAATATTTGTCCAAATCTTCCTGCGTTTCATGGAAGGAATATAAGTCTTTCATCATAAACTCTCTTGTTCTTAAAATTCCGGATTTTGCTCTTAATTCGTTTCTAAATTTATTTTGAATATGGAAAACATACATTGGCAGATCTTTATAAGATAAAATAACTTTTTTAGCTAAAGGAGAAACAACTTCCTCGTGCGTTGGAGCTAAAGCATATTCTTTCTCCCCTGCTCCTTTTAGTTTAAACAAAATATCTAAAGATTCCCATCTACCGGTTTTTTGCCAATTTTCTTTTGGATTTAAGGCGGGCATTAACATCTCCTGACCTCCAACTAATTCCATATTTTTTCTAATTATACTTTCAATCTTCTTTAAAACTCTAAAACCTAGGGGTAAAAAAGTATAAACCCCTGCCATCAACTGGTCAACATACCCTGCCCTTGTTAACAAATCGTGCGATACAGCTTCTATGCCATCAGATTTTTCTTTGGTTGTTTTATAAAATAATTTAGACTGTAACATAGTAATAAAAATCTAAAAAACTAAAAATATAAAAATAAAAGTTCGTATGTTTAAATTTTTAATTTTTAATTTTTAAAGTTTTTAATTTTTTACCTTTGTAGAGCCGACTTAAAAAAATCAACAAATCGCGGGATATCAAATTTTATGGTTATAAAAATAGATAAAATAATTAATATAAAGAAAAATACAACTGTTATGCTTTGTTCTATTTTTGCGGGAACCGGTTTTTTTGTTATTTTTTCTATCAATAAAAATATTAATTTACCACCATCTAAAGCTGGTATAGGAAACAGATTGAATATAGCAATAAAAACAGAAATTATTCCGATAAAATATAAGAAAAATCCTATCCCATAACTAGCGGCATTGGCTAAAAATACCGTAATGCCAAGAGGTCCAAGAAAAGAAGATCCTTCTGGTGCACCCTTACCAGATGCAAAATTTGAAAACATAAGATAAAATCCTTTTAGCCCATCTATTGTTGTTTGCCAAGTATAAGTTACACCGTGCACAGGAGCCATATACCAAGAAGATTTTTTAATAAGAGTTGCCATTCTTTCAAGACCTATGCCAACAGAACCTTCTCCGGCTGGCGGAGAAACCCTTGGAGTTAAGTTAAAACTTATATCTTCCCCATTTCTATCAACTACTATTATAATTTCTTTTCCCTTATTTTCTGAAGAAACTTTTTGAAATTCACTAATTTTATTAATTTGAATAACCGAGTCTTCGACTTTAACTTCTTTTATAGTGTCTGTAATTTTAATTCCTGCCATTCCAGCCGGTGAATCCTGAGAAACCATAACTACTTTTACTTTAGCTGAAGACACATCCGAAACGTCCTGATCTCCAATTGGAATATCTGCTCCCATTGCAAAAACAACAGAAAAAATAATTATTGCAGCTATCCAAAAAGCAACAACCCCTCCGACAACAATCAGTGCTCTCTGCCATATTTTAAGATTTGCAAAGCTTCTATAATCATCAACTCCCCCTTCCTCGCCATAAATTCTGACAAAAGCACCTAAGGGCAAAAGATTTATAGAATAAATGGTTTCTCCAATTTTTTTTCCAAATAATCTTGGTGGATATCCAATCCCGAACTCATCAACCCTAACTCCAAATTTTTTAGCTATGATAAAATGCCCAAACTCGTGGACAATCATTAGCGCTATCAAGCTTAAAAAAGCAACCACTAAAATTAAAATTGATGAAATCATGGGTAAAAGTTTCTAATTACTAATTTTTAACGTCTAAACTTTACGACGAACTACTCGCTAAAAACTAATTGCTAAATCAGTTCGTTTTTCTTTTTTTCAACTAATGTCTTTATTTTTTCGTTATACTCTTCAATTATTTTTTGAAGCTCCTCTTTTCCTTTAAACTTATCGTCTTCTGAAATTTCTTTTGCTTTTTCGGCTGACTGTATTTTATTCCAAGAGTCTTCTCTTAAACGCCTTATTGTCTGCTTTGTTTGCTCTGCTTTATCATTTAATATTTTGCCTAAAGTATGTCTATATTCTTCCGTAAGCAAGGGCAAATTTAGCCTAATTATATTTTTATCAACTACAGCTGACATTCCAAGTCCTGACTGAGAAATTGCTTTTTCTATTGGTTCTATATATGAAATATCCCAGGGTTGTATAACAATCTGATTTGTTTGAGGCGTAGAAATCGCTCCCAATTGTTTTAAAGTAAATTTTGAGCCAAAGGCATTTACTTCCATGTCTTCAACCATTGAGGGATTAGCTCTAGAGGTACGAACCTTTGCCAACTCACTATCCAAAAATTTAAATGCCTTTTCAAATTCGGGCTTTGCTTTGTCTATAAATTCTTTATAACTACTCATAATTATGAGCGAGGAGAAATGAAAATGCGATGAAGAATAAAAATTTATTTTTATTCAAACGAGCGTTTTTATTTCAACCGAACGATTAATTATATAAACTCGTTAGCGATTTCTATTTCAAATATTTGTTAATAATATTTCCAACGCCAACTTGGGATTAGCGTTTGTAAAAAATAATTTATTACTTATATCTTCTGTCAAATCTATTGTATCTTTAATTCTTGATAGCGAATAATTTTGAATTAAACTTGGTTTTTCAAAAAAATATTCATTATTTTTTTCTATTTTAACTCCACTTTTATGTAATAATAAGTGCCTTAAATATTTCTGCATAACTTCTAAAATTTCAAGAGGATCTTGTTCTGCAAAATTAAGAGACTTTACATATTTAAATTTATCTGCAAAATTTGAATTAATGACGCTGATTAAACTATCAAAAATTTTCTGCTCTTTTTTTACTTTCTCAGTATCTTGGGGCAAACTTTCTGGCCGAAAAAACTTAACAATCTGGCATCTAGAAGTAATTGTGGGTAAAATCATATCTGGTTTTGAGGTAATTAAAAATAATATTGTTTTTCCTTTTGGCTCTTCAAGTGTTTTTAAAAAACAGCTCTGCGCCTCCTGATTCATTTTTTCAGCATCGTCCACAATAACTGATTTAAAAGACCCGTAATATGATTTATAGTTTAAAAACTTCTGGACTTCTCTCACTTTTGCAATTTTTATTTCACCTCCATCGTCGAAGACTGGGTCTCGCTTGTTTGCAGATAAAAGCATAAAATCTGGAAACCCGTCCCTTTCTATCATCTGGCAGTTCACACATTTTCCGCAAGGCTTGTTATCATTTAAGCAATTAACGAATTTAACAAATTCTTTTGAAAATATTTTTTTTCCTATTCCTTCGGCGCCTGAAAACAAATACGCATGAGAAAGTGAATTTAATTCAAACTTTCTTTTAAAAAATTCCCATTGTTTTTTATGACCTATAAGCATAATAAAAACTTTAAAAAACTAAAAACCTAAAAACTAATTGATAATTTTTAAATTTTTACTTCTTGCTCATTACAACTTTTTTATACTCATCTAGATGCTCTAAAACTATTCCCGTTCCTTTTATCACGCAGAACAGTGGCTCTTCTGCCACAAAACATGGCACACCTGTGCTTTGAGCCACTAATTCGTTAATTTTTGGTAACAATGCACCTCCGCCAGCCATTATAATTCCCTTATTCATTATATCAGCTGAAAGCTCTGGCGGAGTTTCTGACAAAACATGTTTTGCTGCCTGTATAATTTCAGCTAAGACATCTGAAATTGCTTCACAGACTTCGTTATTTGATATCTTAATATTTCTTGGCAATCCTAAGATTAAATCTCTGCCTTGTATTTCTAAAAATCTCAATTCTTTTTGCGGGAGAGCTGTGCCAACTTTTATTTTTATTTCTTCTGCTGACTGAGTTCCAATGGCTAAATTATATTTCTTTTTTATGTACTCAGCAATTGCTGTGTCTATTTTATCGCCAGCAACTCTTGCCGAGTGCCAAGTTACAATTCCACCAAGAGAAATAACAGCTACTTCTGAAGTTCCTCCTCCAATATCAATTATCATATGACCAGAGCACGAATTAATTGGAATGCCAGCTCCTATGGCAGCTAGAATTGGTTCTTTCGCAACATATGCTTGTTTGGCGCCAGCAGAAATAGCAGCTTCAATTACGGCCCTTTTTTCTGTACTAGTAATTCCAGCTGGAACTGAGATAACCAATTCTGGCTTAAAAATTTTAAGCCTGCTTGTTGTTTTGTTTATAAAATAACGCATCATAGCCTGAGTAACCCTATAATCAGCTATAACTCCGTCTTTCAACGGCCTATAAACCTTGATGTCTGCTGGCGTCCTGCCAATCATTTCTTTTGCACTCTCGCCCACTGCTAAAATTTTATTACCTGCTAAAGAAATTGCCACGACTGATGGTTCATACAAAACAACTCCCTTGCCTTGCAGATAGACAAGAGAATTACAAGTTCCAAGATCAATTGCGATTTTATTATTAAGCATAAAAAATTATAAATAGAATAAATAATTTTAGTTTTGTTCACTTGTTCGTTTAACATCAGCTCCCAATTTTTGTAAGCGCTCTTCTATCTTCTCATATCCTCTATCAATTTGATAAATATTTTCAATTGTTGTAGTGCCCTTGGCTACCATTCCAGCTAAAACCAATGTAATCCCCGCTCTCAAATCAGGGCTGGTTAATTTTTTACTATGAAGCTCTGTTGGTCCGTTAACAACAACTCTATACGGATCGCACATAATAACGTTAGCTCCCATAGTTGAAAGCTGGTCGGTAAAAAATAATCTACCTTCAAAAATTGATTCATGAATAATACATTGACCTTGAGCTTGAGTCATTAAAAGCGTATAGGGTGGCTGCAAATCTGTGACAAACCCTGGATATTCGTGCGTAACAATTGAGACAGCTTTTAACTCACTTGGTTTTGTGATTATGTAATCGTCTCCTACTTCTAGTTTTGCTCCTGCTCTCTCTAGGGTTGATATAAGGGCTCTTATGTGTTCTGGCACACAATTCTCTATTTTTATTTTGCTTTTAGTAAGCAATCCCATTATGACAAAAGTGCCAGCCTCAATACGATCTGGAATCACTTTAAATTCTGAGGCTGAAATTTTTTCCACACCTTCAATTTCAATAGTAGTAGTACCCGCCCCTTTAATTTTAGCACCACATTTATTCAAATATTCAGCTAAAGCGGGTATTTCTGGCTCCATAGCACAATTTTCTAAAATCGTTTTTCCCTCAGCCAATACTGCTGTCATCATCATTGCTTCTGTCCCAGTAACTGTGACTTGAGGAAAAAAAATGCGAGCTCCCTTCAAATGTTTTTTATCTGTTGTTAATTCAAATTCATCATCAGAAAATTTAACATTAGCTCCCATTGCTTTAAAACCATTTAAAAACATATCTATTGGACGTTTTCCAATAACGCAACCTCCCGGGTGATGCATCTTGACCTTACCAAATCTAGCCAAAATTGGGCCAGCAAACAAAATTGAACTTCGTAGTTTTCTAACCAAGGTCTGTTCTAAATCAGTCTTATTAATCGTTGACGGATCAATTTCCACTACTCTGTTTGATTTATCTATTTCAACTTTAGCCCCCAAGTCTTTCAAAATCTCAATAGTATACAAAGTATCCTCTATAAATGGGAAATTAAGTATGCGACAGGTCTTATCTGACAAAACACAGGCAGCTAAAATTTTAAGAGCGGAGTTTTTGGCTCCGTTGACTAAAATACTACCCGATAATTTAGCCCCACCTTTTATAACAAATTTTTCCATTTTATTGTGTTTATATATTCTTAATCCTAATCTAAAAAAGCCATCTTGTAAACCCCGTTAGAGGTCTGGAAAAACTAGAAACTTTATGCTAACATAATACCATAATTGAAACTATTATGATTAAAAAAACTCGTTTAATAATATTGCTCTCTTGTGCCGTTTGTTTTTTTATTATAGCACCGGTTTTAGTAGCCTACTCTATGGGCTACAGATTTGATTTTGAAGAAAATAAGATTGTTGAGACTGGAGGAATCTATGTAAGGACGTTCCCTACTGCAGAACAAATTACTGTTGATTCCAAAACATCTGTGAAGCCGGGAATTTTTTCTAATGCCATCTTCGTACAAAGCTTATTGCCGAAAGAGCATACTGTTTATGTGGAAAAAAATGGCTATTACAACTATTTTAAAACTTTACCTGTGAAAGAAAAAGAAGTCACAAAATTAGAAAATGTTACTTTATTCAAAAAATCTTTAACTTTTGGCTCTATATACAAAACCGATTATTTTTTTATGGCACCAAACAACCAGAACATCATAACTGGTCTTAATAATGTAAACTCTATTGTAATTAATTATTCTAATTTAAATAATAAAAACAGTTCTCAAAAAATTACTATTGGTCAAAAAGGTGAAATATTAGAGATAAATTGGTTTGAAGACTCAAGTAAAGCCCTAATCAAAATCCAAAACGCCGGCAATATATTTTATTATCTTTTTGAAAATTCAACCAGAATCCCAACCGCTACTCGACTTGCCTATTTAGATAAAAATTCAAAACAAATTTCTTTTAATCCTAAAGATTTAGAAGAAATATTTTACGAAGAGAACAATATTCTTTATTCACTAAAAAACAACAAACCTGCGACAGTTATAAAAAACTTGGTTACTTATCAAGTTTCAGGAAACACTATCACATGGGTTTCGACTGACGGGTCATTATTTACATCAGACACCTCTGGAAAATTGATTAACAAACTAACAGAAAAAAATATTGCTATTAACCTCAACAAAAATTACGAAATATTAAACATATCTGGAAAAATGTTTTTGAAAGATGGGACTTCCTTATTTTTATTTAATTCAGATACCAATGCTCTGGAAAATTTTGACGGACCACAGGGCGATTATAAAATTTTAACCTCTCCAGACAACAAAAATATTATTTTTCAGAACAGCAATGATATATATGTATATTCCCTTTTAGATAAAAAATATGAAAAAATATTTTCCGGAGAAAAAATAACTAACTGCCAATGGCTTAATAATGATTATATAATTTTAACTTCCGGAAATAATATAATAATTTCTGAAATTGATTACCGGGGGAATATAAATACAGTAACAATCCCCTCAACATTAAATGTTGATGAAAATAAGACCACAGAAATTAAAAATCCAAAGACGTTTTTTATCTCACAAACGGGAATATTATATGTGCTGACTGAAGGCACTTTATTGGAATCTGAAAAAATTACTCCTTAATCAAACATAAATAAACGGCTCACACTATGTGTGAGCCGTTTATTTATGTTTTTATGAAGCTTGAGATTCAGACTCTATTTTCTTTTTAAAATCTTCCCAATTAAGATTCTCCTCTTTTGCTAGTTTACAAATATCTTTGAATTGGCAATATCTGCACTGCCAGTTACGAGGATAATCTTCAAGGCGCGGAGGCAAAATGTTTTTTTCAACTTGATCCTTAAGCGCATGAAATTTATCTAAAAGAGACTTACATAAATTTTCATCATAATCTAAAAAAAACTCTTTTAATTCTTGTCTGTCTTTATCTACGTAGAGTAGTATGCCTTTTTTAATGTTAAAAAAATGCATGTACAATTGTATCTGGTAAACATTGTCTTCTTTGGGAGCTGTTAAATTCCTAAAAATCATACTGTTCATGCTTTTAATATCTAATACATAATTTTGATTTTCAATACATAAGATAGCATCTGCCCTACCAGAAATTATTTCTTGGGATGGAATTGGGACCTCTGTTACAACGCCCATTCTCAAACGGTACAAAATATTAAATATTGACCTATGTATATTTTCTCCGTGCTCAAAAATACGCATAATCCTAGGGTCAAATGGTTCGTGCGGAGCATTTTTAAACTTAAAGAAAACAGCTCTAGGGCATTTTCCAGAATCTGTAACGTAAAAACGAGTTTGCTCTCGTTTTTTTTGATTTTCTAAATAAAATTCGTCTATAAGTTCTTTTAACATATTAGTATATTAACAACTTTAAAAAACGAATGCAAATATAAATAATCTTTAAATAGCCCTTGGATGGCCAACGCGTCGGCCATTTAAATCTCCATACGAAAAAATAACACAAAAGACTATAATGGTAGTATTTTTGTCTGGAGACAAAAATACTACCACACTACTCTACTTTCATTTTCCGTTTTATCTCTTCTTCATTATCAATAAAATCAAGCAGGGCGAATCGAACATACTTTTCTAATTTAAATAATTTTACGAAATCTTTTATTTCTCTTTCACAATCATAGGGATATAAAAATAAACTTTCTTGAAGCTCATAAAAACCAGCTAACCTTATTCTATATCTTAATGCGTTTCTTCCTTTTTTACACACATCGGGGATGTCAAAAGCTACCATTCTCCATTTACCGTCCCATATTTCCTTCTTACTACAGAGACGTTTAAAACCAATGTTGATTGCTCTCAATTTTCCTTTTTTAGTTAAAGACACCAGCACCGAGCCATCGTAATTTTCTTTTTTCTCTATAAATTTTTGCTTATTTAAATCTCTGATGCCTTGCTTTATTTGCTTGCCATCTCTTTTTTTCCATCTGCTAGCGGGATCATCAATAAGAAAAAGCCCCTTCTTTAACCGATAGCTAAAACCGTAATCATAACAATTATATAGATGTAATAATATTTGTTCTGTTATTGAGCCCATATAATCTGATTCACATTTATTATACCAAAAACTAATGTGGTAGTAAATTTGCCTCCAGGCAAATTTACTACCACATCGTCCCCTCTTTCTCCGCGAACAATTGGGCTTGTTTATTAAATATCAAAAAAAACCGCAGGGCGAACCATGCGGTTAAAAATACAAAAATACGGCTCACACATTGTGTGAGCCGTATTTTTGTATTTTGTTTTTAACGTTTTGACCATTGCGGAGCTCTTCTTGCTCTGTTTAATCCAAATTTCTTTCTTTCTCTCATTCTTGAATCACGAGTTAAAAATCCTGCTTTTCTTAATCTTTTTCTAAAATTAGCATTAAACTCAACTAATACTCTTGCTGTACCGTGTCTTACTGCCTCTGCTTGAGCTGTGTGGCCTCCTCCTTTGACTTTTACGGTAACTCTGAACTTATCCAAGCATTTCATCTTTTTCATTGAAGATATAGACGTTTCTCGGTCCTCGGCTGTTTGAAAATATTCTTGATACGACTTATCGTTTACCAAAAACTCTTTGTCTCCCCTTGTAAAAAGTCTTACTCTGGCTACTGCTGTTTTTCTTCTTCCAGTTGATTCAATATAACGATCTGATTTACCAGCTGAATTTTTTATTGTTGCTGCAATTTCTTTTGAAATATCATCGTCTCCCATCTCTCCCCCGTCCGCATCAGTTTTAACAGATGATAAATTCGGAGACATCTCAACAACGGAAGCTTTCACGCTCTTTCTTTCCTCTACAACTTTTGCAGTAACGGGTTTCTTCTCTTTTTTTGCAGTTGTTCCAATTTTATCGTGAGTCTTCGACGGCTTTTCCGCCGGAATTTCTTTGATTTTTGGCATCTTTTAAAAATTTATTTTTTGATTTTTATTCAAAACGCAATCGTTTTATTTGCTTTGATCTTAATTTATTTTTTGTAAGCATTCCCATGACAGCGGTTCTTAAAACTTCTTTTGGACCCTTTTTGACCAAAAACTCCTTTAAAGTTGTTCTTTTCATATTTCCTAAATATCCTGTAAATCTAAAATATCTTTTGTTTTCTAGTTTATTACCTGTAAATTTCATTTTATCTATATTTTTGATAACAACAGTATCCCCCACATCTTTATAAGGAACAAAGTCTGGCTTATTTTTTCCGCGCAATAAAATAGCAACCTCAACAGCCAATCTGCCTAAAGATTTATTTTCCGCGTCCACTGTGCGTATATTCCTTTGTATTTTTTTAATTATTTTCATATTACTTTACAAGCTCAATTATCACCATCTTGGCGCTGTCTGAATTACGAGGGCCTAGCCTTATGATTCTTGTATATCCTCCGTTTCTTTCTTTATATTTTGGAGCCAATTCATCAAATACTTTTTTTGTTATTTTAGAAGTTAAATCTTGAGCCAATCTTCTGCGATTTGAAACAGTATTATTTTTTGCCCGAGTAATCATTTTTTCAACAATTGGTCTTAACTCTTTGGCTTTTGATTCTGTTGTTTTTATTTTTTCACTCAAGAAAAAACTATTAGCTAATGATCTTAATAGCTGTTTTCTTGGTCCTATTTTCCTAGATAATTTTCTACCTTTGGCTCTCTTTCTCATATTATTTCTTAGTTTTCTTTGCAGTTTTATTTACTGTTTTTTTACTTTTTGAGGAAGTTTTTGTTTTCTTAACGCTTTCTATTTCTTTCACTTCTTCAGTAGGAGCTCCGGCTTTTCCTTCAAAAATAATATTAAAATGTTTTATTAAAATGTCGCATGCTTCAAAAAATGCTTCTTCTGGAGTAATCGTACCATCTGTTTCAATTTCTAAACTAAGCTTATCAAAATCGGTCCTGTCTCCAACTCTCATATTTTCAACTTGAAAATTTACATTTCTTATTGGAGTAAAAATAGCGTCTACTGCGATAGCTCCTATTTCTGATTTTTTTGTTTTTAACTGATCCTTCTGCACATATCCAACACCTTTTTCTACTTGGATTTCAATGTCCAATTCTGTTTTTTTATCTGTTATGGTGGCTATACATAAATCAGGATTTACAAGCTTTATTTGCGAAGGACATTTGAAATCAGAGCCCTTAACCACACCATCTCCTTTTACTTTTAAGCTTATTTTTTGTGAGTCCCCTTCAAAAATTTTAAATCTTAAATTTTTAATATTTAAAAGCAACATTATTGTGTCTTCTAAAACCCCTGGAAGAGTTGAAAATTCATGAGGTGCTCCCTTAATTTTTACTTCGGTTATAGCAGCCCCCTGTAAAGAAGTTAACAAAACCCTCCTTAAGGCGTTTCCAACAGTAACTCCGTAGCCAGGATATAATCCTTCTACTTCAAAAACCGCTTGGTTTTTCTTTTTCTGAATTACTTTTGGTGGCAATGGAAGAGGAATCATCTTTAGTTAGTAGTTTTTTAGATTTTAGTTGGTAGAAAATTTTAAATTCTACAAACTACTCTCTATAAACTACTCTCTAGATTTAACGTGAATAAAACTCGAATATTAAAGAAATTTCTGCTGGAGGCTTAACCTCATCTAGGTTTGGCTCTCCAATAGTTTTTGCTTCAAGTTTTTCTTTATTAAGAATAAGCCAAGTAGGCACTTCCTGCTTTTTTAATAAAGCTGGCAATTCTTTTAAAACTCCTTTTTGTTTTTTATTATCTTTTATTGAAATTATATCTTCTTTTTTAATTGTATATGAAGCGATGTTAACTGCCTTTCCGTTTATCAAAAAATAACCATGCGAAACAAGTTGTCTTGCCTGAGACCTAGATTTAGCAAAACCTAATCTAAAAATTACATTATCCAATCTTTTTTCTAATTTTCTAATAAGCTCTGCTGAAACGTCATCAACCTTACCCATCTTTTCAAGGGTTTCTTCAACATATTTTTTAAACTGCTTTTCAGAAAGTCCATAACATTTTTTAAGAGTTTGTTTCTCTTCTAATGATTTTTTATATTCTGATGGGGCACCTCCTCTTTTCTTTTTTTGCGGGCCTGGCGCATAAGCTCTTTTTATCATAGCGCATTTTGCAGAAAAACAACGATCCCCTTTTAAAAAGAGTTTCTGTCCAAGACGTCTGCATGTTTTACATTGTGGATATTTCATATTTTGATTAAACTCGTCTTGTTTTTTTAGGCCTACATCCATTATGTGGGATAGGTGTTATATCTCTTATTGAAACAACATTCAAACCTTGCCCGACAAGGGTCCTTACAGCAGATTCGCGTCCTGCGCCCACTCCCTTTACTAAAACTTCTATTTTTTCAATTCCTAATTTTTTACAAATATTTGATAGGGTTTCTGCCACTTTTGAAGCGGCAAAAGAAGTTGCTTTTTTAGTTCCCTTAAATCCAACCGATCCAGCTGATTTCCATGCTAAAACCTGTCCCTTTGAATTAGTAAGAGTCAACATTGTATTGTTATAAGAAGAAGAAATATAAATTTTACCCTCTCGTACCCCGGACATCGTTGACTTTATTTTGGCTTCTTTACCAACTTTTTGATCAACTTTTTCTTTCTCTTTTATAAGTTCTTCTTGGTCTGCTTCTATAATATGTTTTTTTCCCATTTCTTAACTTATTAGTTTTTAGCTTATTAGCTTCCGTTTACTTCTTAAAGCTCGTTTTATGTTGGTGCTGCAGTCGGCTTACGACCAGAACCCATTGTTCTTCTTACATTTCCTCTAACTGTTCTGTTGTTTGTTTTTGTTCTTTGTCCTCTTAC
>Ga0172381_10002292_pt1 | contig 21286 bp, 22 predicted proteins | sample Leawel6488metaG_FD_119754 | JGI IMG/M metagenome (GOLD analysis project Ga0172381, IMG submission 119754) | Leachate microbial communities from a municipal landfill in Southern Ontario, Canada - Leachate well 64-88 metaG | ecosystem: Engineered > Solid waste > Landfill > Unclassified | place...
CCTTCCCCTGGCCCAGCCACATGTGGCTGGCCGTAGCCCTCATGCGTGGGATTATTTGGCTGTTCAAGAGGGCATGCTCCCTGATCTATCGCGTCATCCATAAGTATATTTGAAAAGGAGCCTCCACCATGCCCCGAGCATCCCTGAAACAGCGAAAAGACGGTCGATACTGCGCTAAGTACAAAGGCAAGCAGTTCCTCGGTAGCACTCAATCCGAAGCCTACGCCAAGCGTGACGCCTATAAAAAGCAGATCGAAGCCGGGCTCCGCGCCGAAATGGAAGGTATCGGCCTCCTTCAGTATGCCACGTCGTGGGTGCATGTATATAAGCATCACGTAACGGACCGTACCTTCGGCGATTACGTCCGGTATCTGAATGCCTTTGTAAACGCGGTAGGAGACAAGCGGATATCAGATATCGTTCCATCAGATATCCAAAAGGCGTACAATGGTCTGTCCGGATACAGCTATTCTTACATCAGCACCTATACGCAGCTCGTGAACGGCATGTTCTCCGCTGCGGTGGCGGACCGGATTATTCTCAGCAATCCGTGTCTGTCTGTGAAGACGCCAAAAGCCAATGCCGGCTCGCACCGTGCTATTGAGGAATGGGAGAGACAATTGATCCTGCAAAGCGCTCATCGTTTTACACCAGCCGTTTTGACCATGCTGTTTGCCGGGCTGCGCCGCGGTGAAGTTCTCGCTTTGAATGTGGGCCGGGATGTGGATTTCAAGAACATGACTATCACCGTGTCCGAAGCTGTGCGTTTTGATAACAATATCCCGATCATATCCGATCCAAAAACGGAAGCCGGCAAGCGCACCATTCCCCTCCTGGATATCCTTGCTGACGTCCTGCAACCGATACAGGGCCTTGTAGCGCCCTCGGCATCCGGCACGCTGATGTCTGAATCCGCCGTGAAAAAGGCATGGAAAAGCTACGTCATCCATCTGGAAACGCTTCTCAACAGCGATATCAAGCGCTGGTACGGCAATCGTAAAGGTCAGGGGGAAGCGTGGCTGCAGGATCACCCTTGGCAGAAGATCGATCTCCGGACCCACGATCTCCGTCATTCTTATTGCACCATGCTCTACGATTCCGGCATTGACATCAAGACCGCTATGAAGTGGATGGGCCACGCGGATCAGACCATGACCTTGCGAATTTATACCCACCTCACCAGTGAAAAAGAAGCTGCGTCAGCCAATAAACTGCGCAGTAAAGTCAACCAGAAGATCCGCGCCAGTATGCAGAAAAGTATGCAAAATCCCATTTCAGCCTAGTAATTCCTTATATCACAAGCATCTCTCCCCTATGCGTTCTATGCCTTTTAATCAGGGTGTCCGGCGTTCGAGTCGCCGATGGGTCACCAATGAAAATCCCTTGGTGATAAAGCATTGCTAGGGATTTTTCTTTTACGTTTTTGCGTCTATTTCTGCATACTTACGCTAGCTACAGCAGGATGTAGTATGCAAAACGGTATGCAAAAACCCCGGCAAGTAGCGCCTGCCGGGGTTTTATTGACGGAATATGAAGGCTGGCTCAACTCTCGGTCGTTGCGGCTTCCTTCAGGCCCAGCTCGATCATTTTGTTGTTCAGCTCGGTCCAAGCGTTCGAGATCATGATTTCCACGTCTTCGGTGATGGCGATGCCGCGATCTTCAAACCACTTTTTGACCAGGGCGAGTTTTTCCGCGCCCATGTGTCGGCCCAGGGTAACTTCTGCGGCGTTCACCAATATTTTCGCCAGCCACATCAGACGCTTGTCCATCAGCCATTGCACAATACCGGGCAGGTTCGGGATGAGGTATCGCACGATCACGTAGGCGATCACCAGCACAATAAAGCCCAGGAGGGCGCCCACAGCCCACTTGAGGACTTCGCCGAGGATGAGGCTCCAGTCGATCGTCACAGCCGTTTGCGCCGCGGGAATCGGGTCGTCCACGGCAAGGGCGGGCAGGGTAATCATGAAGATCATCATCAGCAACAGTATGAAGCTAAACAGTCTTTTTTTCATTGGGGTCATCCTTTCTTTCTGCCGACTTCTTGTCGGCTTTGTTTTCCGAAATCCTGATAATCAGGGTCGAGATCAGGTTAAAGCCGAAGATGCCAGCAGTAACGGTCAGCACGGTATCGGTATTCACACCGAACCAGCTGCTGAGCCAGCACAGCAGGATCACGAGGGAAGAAAACCCGAGGCAGTACAGGACGATGTACTTCATGAATCGCCTGTTCTGCCCGATGATTTGATCCAGTAGCTTTTTCATCCGGCTCAGTCCTTCTCCAGCGCCTGTTCGCAATACCGCAATCGCTGCTCAGCTTCGGCGCGCCACTCGATAAGCTGATTGTGCTTGTCTACTTTTTTTTCCAATTGCTCCAGCCGATAAGCGGTCAGCTTGCTGGATACAATGATGCCGCCGAATGTGCCAAGTAAGGTGCCTCCAAGGGATAATAGTCCAACGATTACGATATCGCTCATAGTCTTACAGTCCTTTCGTTATGCGTTCACAGCATTTATTCCGCGTTCGCGGCCTTTATCAGAACTTCCCACGTGAGCTTGCCGACAATGCCGTCGTCTTCGAGGTTGTGTTCGCGCTGGAACTTCCTGACCGCTTCATCGGTCAGCGGGCCGAATTCGCCATCGACGTTCAGCGAATATCCACAACGGTTCAAACCGGTCTGGATTTCCCGGACGCCGTCGCCCATGCAACGCAGGGTCCCGTCGTCCTTCCGTTCGTACAGGAATACCAGGTGGTCATAGCGCGGCGCCCAGCGGCTGGCGGTCGGCGCGGATACCGTTTCCCCGGCGCCGGTATCGCCAACGCCATAGTCCACGCCGTTGATCAGGCCGTACGCGTTCGGTCCGCCGTTGGGGATAATCTGATCATCAAAGGTGCGTGTAGTGACCATCAGATTGCCCGCGCTGGCGTGGACCAGCATTCTGTCAGCGATCTTGACGTACACATGCCATGCGTTTCCCGCGCCGTCACCCTGATAGAGCGCGGGTTCGCCGCCATCGTGATCGACGATGAAGATCAAAGCGCCGACGGGGATCGCGCCGAAGCGTTTCACGCCGTCCTCGATGCTTCCCTTCACGGACACGAGGTTCCGCCACATATCGTTGGTACCGCGGTAATCGGCCTCCATGCCCAGCTCCCGCAGCGTCCATTCCACGAGCCCTTGGCAGTCCATGCCCCTGGGGGTCTCACCGCCGAGTATGTAGGGGATGGTGGCCATCTGCAGCAGGCTTTTGGCCTTTTCTGCCACTTGTTTTCCCGTAATCATAGTGCGTTTTCTCCTTTCGTCTTGTGGGTTGTATTAGGTATAAGTGTCGTTTTGGTTGCTGTCTGACGGTATAAAAAACGCCGAACTTCATGCAAAGCTCGACGGGGTCGCCACGCGGGTTTGGTTAGCTGAAGCGGTTGAACCAGTACAGGCATTCCGTTTTCATAGCCGTGGTAACTTCATGCGCGACGCCAGTCAACTGCCGCAGCCTGCAATCAATCCCCGATCGCTTTACGCGCGCCACCCACTCCTCCGAAATCTGGTACGGGATCACCGGGTCGGATAGCCCGTGCCACAGCTTGATCGGGCACGGAAACATAATACAATCATCGGCGTTGCCATCCACGTAGGCCCGCGCAGTAAACGGGTTGTACCCGCGCACCCTGTCGTCGTCCCACATGTTATCGGAGCTCGTCGGCGTGCCGTTTGAGACGACGACCGTGCCGGTGTATGTCATATCGCCCGGCGTATCCCCTCCGCCTGCAGCGGTCTCCAGAAATTTAATGATCGCACCGCTTGGGTTGGTAATGGTATAGATTGCGTTCAGGGTGCTGTTCGCGGCCATTGCCGCAGCGATCGCCGCCGCGCTGTCGGCCTCCGTCGCGCCGGGAACGAACTGGTTCCCGGTCGGGCTTGACGCCACGGCCTGAAATGTTTCACCGCCGATCGACACGGTATCGTCAATGACAGCGTTTGTCGTGAGCTCGAAATCGCGTTCGCCGGCCACAACCTCAAATCCGAACTCCGCCGCAAACTCGGCTGGGGTCAGCTCCCATACCCCCGCATACGGCGTGCTGGCGATCGTGACCGTCGTCTGGTTAAGCGTCGAGCAAAACACCCCAACGCAACGCACGATCTCGGGGAAGATATTGGCAAAGTTGATTGCGCAGATACCGCCCATCGAGCCGCCGGTCACGAAAATCAACGGGTCTACGTTGTAATTGTCTACGATGTACCGATAGGCCTTGTACGCCGCCTGCGTAGCCCGCGGCGATCCCCAGGATGAGGGGTTATTATTGTTCGCGCCGTTCACGTCGAATAATGCATACCCGGCGTCCAACAGGAAATCGTATTCGTCCATGCTCCCGGTTCCGCCTCCGGCAATCCACGATCCGGCCCCGTGCCCCGTAAACACAAGCTTGGTAGGCGCGCCTCCTGGCGTGTAGGTATCCGGAAGCCGGAGTAGGCAATCGACGTCGGCCATGCTTTCGCTGTCTTGCGCAGATGCGGTTGTGTCGTTATTATTATCAAACGTTTGGTTTACAGAAACAGTGAACCGGATATTACCATACTGAAACGGTTCTTTTGTCATCGGGGCTTTGCCGCTTAAAAGCAGCATATTCACATACTCTGCGGGCGTGATAGTGGTCAAGGTATCTTTCACCATAATAAGACGATACTTATACCCCGCTTCAAATCCGCTGTATGTGGAGGCTTGATTGTCAATATAGGTAATATAGGTTCCGTCTGATTCGTATTTGTACACGAAGTAAACCAAATACCCCGGCCTTGCAATGGCAATATCCACGTCGCCGTCAATGAACGTCATCAATCGCAGTGAATTACTGTAATATGGTTCAGCGTTAAGCGAGTCTCCTGTTGAGGTGTTAATCGAACCCTGTTCCCAATCATCCGCATTGAACGGGAAACTCGTATACCCGTTCTGAACAGCCAATTTCACGCTGGAAACATCAGACTGCAAAGCAACGTAATCGACGTATTTCTGCGTTAGATTTCTGATGCTGTTTCCGGAGACTAAGGTATCCCACAAAAGCGCCGGGTTTATGGTCGTATTGATGAAATTGATCTGCGCGCATCTGATCTCGCCGTCAGTATAATCTGCGCCGAGGCTGTCCTTGATATTGTATAGGTGGCAATCCACCCAGATATGACCGCCCAACGCGTCGTTGCCCTCATATCTTGCCAGCACGCAGTTATCGCTTTGACCTATGATCTTATTCATGGCAATAGCGCCGCTGTCGTTGCCGAATAGAATCGCCGGATCAAAGGACAAGACTTCATCCGTCGGCGTCTGAAAGCGAAGAAAAAAGTAGCTTTCTTCGGTTACCAAATCATCAACGATCTGCGAATACCAGGAGTGTACATAGTAAGAAGGAGGACTACCGCTCGCCGCATCATAGTCCGCACGTTCCCGGCTCAGGTAGTTTATGCCTGTGATATCGCTATGGATCGGGATTGCCAGTAGGTTGCGGTCAAACAATGCGTACTCGTCTGTGGCAGCATTCGCGTTGTTTTGCGTATGGCTAACCTTGGTCGGCAACGCGGAAAGCTCGTCTGTCACTCGGAAATACACGGGTTCTCCCGCATCTCCGCAGACGAGGCCCGCCCCCAACGTACTGATGTAGCTGTCGTCGCTTACCTTGTATAGTGCAACCAAGGGATAGGTACCGCCGTCAAAATACAGGTAATCGCCGACGTCAATTGTGCGCGGTTCAGATACACGGTAGTCCCCCGATGGCGGATCGATAATAGCACCGCTGCCGTCGATCGTTTTGTTTTCTGTCCCCCATTGCAACCATGCATAATTCAGGTTCTCACCAGCGAGATAGTTGGCCAGCATCGGCGCAGCGCCATCAGCAGTAGCGAGGGCGGCGGCTCGCGCCAAAAGCGCTGCCTCTGTCGCTTCTTCAGCGGCAGCGTCAGCAATCGCGGCTTTTTCATCAGCCAAAGCAGCCTTGGTGTTTGCAAGGGTTGCTTTTTCATCTGCCAAAGCAGCCTTGGTGTTTGCCAACGAAGCCGCTTCGCCGCACAGTACGAGGTTTTCAATCACTTCCCGCAGGGAGGGCAGGATTGCGTCCGGATCGTAGTATACGTCGGTCGCGCCGTCCTGTACCGTCGTATAGGCGTAGAAGATCGTGGTATCCGTACTTCCGTCGTTGAGCTGCAGCATCATCAGCAGCGGCCCTGTCACGGCATAGCAACCCGCACTCAGCTCCACAGAGGCGACGTTGCCTGCCACGCTACCTGTAACGGGTATCGTATGCTTCTTGCTGTTCACAAAAATCCCGCTGCACGTTAATCCACTCAGGTCGACGGGCGTACCGCTGCGTTTCACGGTAACGTTGATCTTATGCGCGCCTGTATCACCTTTGACGAGCGTCTTGTCAAGCTCCTGGAGCGTAGTCCCCTGGCTATAGTCAAACGTTCTATCGATTGGTATAAAATCCATACCTGACCCTCCTAACGCACGTCACTGAGGATAACGATACCGCTGCCGCCAGCCGCGGCTGTACCCGGATCGTAGGCCGCGCCGCCACCACCGCCGCTATTGGGCGTACCTGCGACCGCAGGATAGGCAGGGTCACCTGTAGGCTGATAACCAGCCCCGGCGCCGCCACCACCGGCGCCGCCAGCAGGTCCGGGGTTCGTGGTACTGCCTTGGTTTGTACCGCCGCCGCCACCGCCGTATAGATCGCCGGCCGCTTCATAAAATTCACGTGTGGTTATTCCTTGTCCGTTCCCGCCGCCTCCGGGCCCGTTGCCACCGTTGGACGCGCCGGGACAGTACCGTCCGCCGCCGCCGGAACCGCCGTTGCCGTTGGCCAGGCCGGAATTCGCGGTTAAGCCGAATCCGGTGGTCGCGTTACCATCAGCGCCCGCGGCTCCGCCTGCGCCTATCACGATCGGATATCCGGTATCCTTTACAACGCTTCCACTTGAATTGAGTGTGTATCCCCCACCGCCGCCGTTGAGCGTACCGCCGCCGCCCCCGCCGCCGACCATGAATAAGCGCATAGTTCGCGTCGCATTCAGCAGCGTAAACGTACCACTGGACAGTAGCTTGATGCGCCAATGTCCCTCGCCGTCGTCAATTAGTTGGAAGTTTCCAGTATAGGTGAACTGTGGTGTGCCTGCCGGTAAAGTTCCGGCCGGGAAGAAACTTAATACGCTCATACTCTCACCCCGTTACGGCGTTCCGCCGGGATAGATCGATGCAATCCGCACAATGACAGGGATATCGACTGTTGGCTTCTCGCCGATTGCGCGTATGGAAAGCGTGTCCGTGCTTTGCCCCGTGGCGCGGATAAGCGCCGCAAGGCATGCGGTATATTGCTCATCGGTCGCCGTGTGGGCAAGCCCGACGCTGACTCCTTTGGTGTCGGCCGTCATGCCGGATATCGTCAGGTCCTGCGTGTAGGGCGCGGAAGCGCCGACCCATCCCGCTGCCGTCAAGGTTACAAGATATTCAGCCGTTGGTAGGGCGTAATCGATCGCGGGAAAAGCTATCTGTGCTACACCATCAAACGTTTTCACCAAAAGCCCGCCGGTGTTCACGTTATACATTGCCTTGATATTCCCTCGCGCTATCAATGCGTCTGCATCACTAAGCGATTGCGCTGTATATCGCACGACGTCATCCGTCGCGGCGTCTACAGCAGCGGCAATCAACGCCTGCACCACAGACGGTCGCAATGACTCCGGAGCGATCATCCCGCATACGTCGTCGTCCTCGCGTTCATCTGTCACGTCCGCCGCCTCGATCACAGAATCGCCGCCCCCGATATACACTTGCGCAAGCGACAGCTCGTAAACCGTGCTTGTGCGGGTCAACGCAGGCGGCGTCGGGCTTGCGTCGGCGGCGCCGACGAGCTTCACCGCATTGATAACGCGGTCGGTCAGATTCAACCGAAGCACAATACGATCGATCCTGTTCAATGACGCTTCCGGGGAATGTGCGAAGGTTTTGATCCCGCCGCCGTCGTCATTGAGAACGTAGTACCGCCCGAGTATCATCGCGGATCCGTAATTGAGCTCCGTACTCATGGACAGCCCGTCCGCCGTGACTTCAAGGTTGTCCCCGACGTTCGCTACGCCGTTGGACGCGAGCGTACGAAACGCGGTCGCCGTATCCGCCGAATCATAATCCCGTGGATCCTCCACCGTCCCCTGAAAGAAACCATACTTCTCCATTGCCATATAATCACGTCCTCATCTTGCGGCGTTTTCCCGCGTGGTCAGCAGTTTACCAACAGTAACAGGAGCGTCCCCGAAGACCGCCTTCAGGGTGCGCTTGCCGCCCTCGTAGGTCTCCGTGATCTCGGAGATACGCGCGGCCATGTACGCCCCGCGCCCGCTAACGAGCACCTTGTCCCCCACGTCGTAGTCCCGCCCGCAGCGGCAGGCGCCCGAGTCGATCAGCGCGGCGGTCAGCGTGGTCTTCTCGGCCGCCGCGGTCAGCTTGTTTTGCGCATACAGCGCAAGCAGCGCGGGATCGTCAATACTGCCCGCTTCCGTCCACAGCTCCCGCCGCGCCGCTCCCTGCACCGCGCCGCCCTCAGAGAGGATGAAGCGGTCCTCATCCTCGCCGGCGCCGCCAGTGTAGGCTGTGGAGGCGCTTCCTGAGAGCGTCTTCTTGTACGTTACGTCCGACGCGTTCCCGTTTTCTTCGCTGATCAGGCACCGGCCGTTCCCTTGTGTACGATCGGCGCCTTCCCACGCGCTGAAGACGAACCGGCTGTTCGCGAGGTCCGGCACGATGTTCCAGCCCAGCTCCGTCGTTTCACCGATGGTTTGGAACAGCGTATCCAGCCGGTCAAACCGCGCCTGCCACGGCAGCGTCGTACCGCGCTCCTGATTGCTTGCCGCGACCAGGTTTGCGATCGCGCGGTTTGGATCGTCGGGGGTGATCAGGTTCACGTCCGCAAAGTGCAGGTACGCCGCCTCGGCGCTGCCGGTAAACCGATCCCAACCAAAATCCTGATAAGGTCTCGCTCCTGCAGCCAGCGGCGGCACACACACGCGCCGCTTGGCCAGCCCCTTAAGCATGCAGCCCTTCACGGTCAGTTTCGATCGCGTATAGGAGGAAATGTCCTCGATCAGGAACGCACGCTCCGGCGAATCCCCGAAGAACACGATCACGTCCGGCGTGAGCGCGCCGGCGCCCCGCGCGCGCGGATCAATCGTCAGGCTGATCGCGCCCGTACCGCAGTAACTGCGCGTGATCTGCAGGCTTTCAAACTGCGCGATCTCCGCCAGCTTCTCAAACGCGAAATCCATCACTTGGAGGGTCATGCTATACCCCCTCGTAAGCGTTTCGCCAGGTGACCACGATGTTGCTCTGCGCGCTCGCACCACCGGGCTCGTAGATCAGCTCGTTTTCTCCCGGCGCGAGATAGAAATCCGCAAGCGGCGTTTCGAGAGCGAGCCTTCCGAAAGCACGCTGTTCGACGCCGCTTGCGTCTGTCATATGCGCGTCCAGCTTTGCGGGATCCGTGTTCAGTATCAGCGTATATCCCTCAGGCACAGGGGCGCTCAAAGACAACCTTTTCCCGGTGGTGCGGTTATACAGGCAGGGGGTTTCGCCCTTGCATTGGATCGTGACTTCGACCGGAGCGGCCACATGCCCGCGGTTGACCGCAGTTTTAGTGTAATCCCGAAGCCCGAAGCTGATCGGAAGCGAAAAGGGGAGCGTAAGGCCGCCGCTTTCATAGGCGAACTCCACACTGGAAACGGCGTCATCATACCAATACGGGCTCTCACAGCGGAAGGACAGTTTCAGATTGGCCTGCGTGTTCAGGATCCGGCTTTTGGCGTCCATACCGTTATCGGGGATCGCAGGGGTAATGAACCGCCCGTAATCGTTTTCGTAGATCAGTGTCGCGCGCTGGTCACCGCGCACCGCCTTGTCCGGCGACAGCAGGCTCAGCAGGTACATACGGGCGCTGTAGAGCATCCTGCGGTCGATTTTCATGAGATGGAAGGTGAGGTCGAGCGTTCTGGGCTCGCGCCGGAACCCGGCAACCGTATCGCCCTGCTGGTACACGCCGCGCAATGTCTCAAGCTTCAGGTTCGGCAATCCCAGCCCGCTGACCTTGGAAAGGACGAAAGGGGCGTGATGGAAGTCGATCTGTTCGCCGTCGAGGTTAAGGTAAATCAGTTTTTGCATGTTCAGCCCCCCGTCATAATCTGTTCCGCAAGGTCTTCATTGGCCCGCTGTATGCGTCTCGCGGTGTCGGCCGGAGATTCGACGGGTGTGTTGAAGGTATTCTGCTGCGTGATCGTCACCTCGCGCGCGTTCACACTGTTCCCGGTTTCCTGTGTGCGATTGTTGGCAGCGGCAACATTCGCGTTATGCATCTGATCCATTACACTCGCCAGATTCGCGGAGAACGTATCAAACCAATCGTCAAAGTTACCCACGAGGGCGAGGAACCCATCCATCATGCGCTCACCGAGTGTACGCCCTATTGCGTCGTACTCGGGCGCATATTCGGCGAGCAGGTCAATGATCTGCTGCTGGGTGCTTTTCATCAGCTCGATCTCGGCCTCAGCCTGCAGGTTCGCCAGCGACATCCGGTCTTTGTAGAAATCCTCGATCTCCTGCCGGCGATTGTTCAGAGCTTCGATTTCCGTATCAGCCGTGGTATTGATATCGTCAATCTGGTTGCGCAGATCCGCCCGTTGATCTTCACGGTCAACCGACCGCTGCCAGTTTTCATAGGCCTTTCGCGCCGCATCCAGCTGTTTCTGCAGCTGCAGCCTGTTATATTCGTCCTGCTCATAGGCAAGGCTTTGTTCAATCCGCGCGATCTTTCGCAGGTGCTCTTCCTTGGTCTGCTGCCGGTTCTCGGCTTCCTCCAAGGCATCCAGGGCGTCTATCTGCTCTTGTATGGCGGATACGTTATGGTCCCGCCACTCTTCCCAGGCGTCCCGGCTTTGGTCCAGCGCATCAAGCTCCGCTTCGCGCATCTTTGCGTAGCGGGCTTCCAGCGCGCTGATGATTGCGTCGGTCAGGTCGGTCAGGTTTTGCGCATCACGTTCCGCAATGCGCTTTTTCGCGTCATAAATACGCTCTTCCAGGTCAAGCTGCTCATCCTTGCTCATCCGGATCCTGCGTGCGATATCCTCGAGGTTTTCCAGTTCCTGCTCATAGGTCAGCTGATCCAACGCTTTCAGGTGCTCCATAGCGCTGATTGCTTTTTCGTAGGCGGATTCCGATGGACCGCTGTAGTTTGGCGTCGGAGCGGCGCTGTGCCCGCCGCCGCCTCCTGAACCACCGGTTTCGACCTCGCCTAACTGCTCAAAAGCCGAAACCGTCGCAAATAACAGCTCCAGCAATGACCAGAGCTCGCTTTTTGCCTGGGACGCGTCGGCGCGTATTTCAGCGTCAATGCTGCTGTTGTTTTCGATCGCGATCAGGATCGCGTTCAGTTCATAGCCACGATTCGTGATTTCCGACAACCGCGCCTGCGCATTGGCCGACGTCCATTCAATGTGATCATTAAAAGCGCCGATGGAGGCGGAATTATTGTCCACAGAACGATCAAAGGCCTTGAAATACCCCTGCATCTGCTTATACACGGCAGACGTATCTTTACCCGCCGCATTCAGGTCTTTCCACTGCTTGTATAGCGTGCTCCAGCCCCTTGTCTTTTCCAACTCCGCGCTCAGCTTCTTTTGCTCGGCAGCCAGGTCCTCGATTTCCTTTTTTGCGCTTGCAACAGTTCCTTCCGCATCCTCAACGGCAAGCATAAAGTTCTCAGCACGAACTTTCGTATCATCAAAGCCGGCGCCCAGAACGCTCAGCGGATCAGCGGCCTGCGCCAGGGAGGCCATCGTCGCGTCAAACTGCTCCGCCGTAATAACCCCGGCGTCGACCAGTCCTTGCATGTACTGGTATATTTTACCGTCTACTCCCAGCAGATCGCTCCAGGCTTCCATTGCCTCGAGGATCTGCTCGTCGGACGGCATAACGCCGGCCATAAGCAAATCGGAGAAGGATTGGAGCTCGTCCAAAGCATCGGATGACGCAGCGTTGGCCGCTATTGTTCCGACTTCGCCGATCAGCCCCTCAAAAAAAGCGAGCAGCGAATCCGCGCTGTCAAACGATAACAGATCGACATTCGGGATCAGAGCAGCCGTGAGAATGCGGGATATATCGTCATTGAACTCTCCGCCTTGCTGTTCAACCGTTTCCTTGAATACCGCAAGTTCGTCCTCAATCCATTGGTTGATGTCAGCGAAAGCAGCCTCGGATTGCGCTTTGAAATCATCTGCTGAAATCGATAAACCTGCTAGGGTGAAACGTTCACCTGTCGTCGGATGAACGATACTGTATTTGCTCAGGTTTTCGAGGTTGGCCATCTGTTTTTGTGCGGCCGCCAAGCTATCAGCCGCCTGTTGTTCCAGCGCAGCAAAAGCTTGGGCCCCTGTCGCAGCGATAACGGCGCCGTTCAGGGCTTCAGCGTAGTTATCGGTCGAAGCAGCTAACTTATCCAGCTCTTCACGTGTAATGCCGTACTGCGCGGCGAGCTCCGCCTCGATACGCTTCAGCTCAAAGGCTTCCGTATAGGAGAGACTTTGCTTTTTACTCAGCTCCACGTACGCATTCAACGTCTCACGCAGCGAAGCAGTACGTTCCTGCTGGGCTTTTACAGCTTCCCGGTTGCTTTGTATCCGTGCCTCTTCATCAGCCCGTTGTTTTTCCAAGTACTTTTGTATACCTGTGAAAATCCCGACGGCTAAGCCAACAGCCGCAGCAATCCAGCCCAGCGTTCCGGCGCTCACATTGAGGGCGGTCAGCGCAATGCGGATGGAGTCGATGATCTTTTTGCCTTTTGAAAGCGCGCCAACAGCGACCCCCATCGCGAGGATCGAGGCTGTAGCCGCGGTAGCGCCGCTGGCCACCCCCGGCAGGGTTTCAACTATGCCAGTCAGCACTTCGAGAAAACCCGTTTTCAGCTCCGTTCCAGCGGCCTGTAACGGGGTCATGGCCTCGCCGTATGCCACAGAGAGCAGGTATGCCTGGTTCTCTGCGGCGGCCATCTTGCCGGACAGGGAATCCTGCAGTTTGAGGATGTCGCCCGTCATGGCGGCTGTCTCGCGCCTGATACCCTGATACTCGGCCTCAATTTTCTGAGCCTGCGTCAGGTTTGCGACGGCAACACCGATAGACTTTGCGTATTCCTCCCACATCTTGGCGACGTTTTTGGTTACGCCGGCGTTGTCGACCAGGATCGAATTCTCGTTCTTCAGTCCTTCAGTCGCCGATACAACGGCCTGCGACAGTGAAAGCGACGCCTGCCGCCCAAACGCGGCCGCGTCTTTCAGCCGGATAATCGTCGCGGTTGCCTGGTCGAGAGAGTACCCGCGCAGTAGCAGGTTTTTAAACGCCGTTGCCGCGGCGGTCGCGTTGAAGAACTGGTCGACGACCTTCTCCGTCGCTTTTTCCATAGCGGCGGACGCAATTCCCGTACTCACCGCGACGCTGTTCAAGCCCCGCAGCGCGTCCTTGTACGCGTTCGCGTCCTGTACGCCCTGTTTGACCGCGCCGCTGATCTCACGAAACGCGAACACAGCCACAGCCGCCAGCGCCAGCAGAGCAAACTGCCCCTCCTTCGCGCCGGAGGCAATGTCCCTGCCCGCGTCCTTTCCGGCAATGCCGGCGTCCTTAAGCGGCTTTCGCGTCTGGTCGGCGGCGGTGCCTATGCCGCGCAGTCGTTCTTTCGCGTCCTCGACTGTACGTTCAAGGTCCTCAGCGGTAGCCCGAATTGCGATTACGAGACCGCCTACTTCTCTGTCAGCCAATAACGTCACCTCCTTCCCCGAAAAATTTCAGGGGATCATCAAGCCGCTCAGGTTCTTCGTCTTCTTCATCTTCTTTGCCGTGGAGGCTGTTCCACGCCTTGATGATTTCAGGGATCTCGTCGATATAGTAGTCCTCTAGGAGCTCACGTTTGGAGATTCCGATTGCGAGGCCTGAGGCGATGAGCCTTTGGAGCCAGCCGCCTGCGTCTTTACCTTTTCCATCAGATCGCGAGCGGCCTTGAAAAAATTTTCGATCCCGTTGACCTCGATCCACGCCCCGGTGATCTCAATCAAACCATCCAATCCGATATTCGGGTCATTCAAAACCTTATCTTCGGGAATGCCGGTCAGCGCCGATATCAACGCCGAGGCGTGCTTCGGGAGTGCGGTAAACGCGCGCATAGCAAGCTGCCCAAGCAGAGCCGTATCGATCGTTTTCAGCTGCTTCAGGATCGCGTCGGCGTCCATGCCCGGGAACATAGCTTCCATAGCTTCCGCCGGGAAGTTCTGCAGCTTCTCCATCGCCACAATATAAGCGCCGATCGGCATACGCTTGATCTCGTATCCGCGCACTTTGCGGCTGTTCGAAAGGGAAAGATTGCGCACCACTTTCTTGAAATAGTTCATCCGTTTACCTCTCTTTCACTGAAACGCCCGCAGGCGGCCTTATCGGCCCCTGCGGGCTGTTGGGTATACAGTTGTCGGTTAATCAGCCGTCCATTGCGCGGTCACGGTCGTTGCGCCGACGAATACGACGGCCGCGCCTGCGTCATACTCCACGCCGTTGACCAGCCACTTGCTGAACGTGTGCTCCGCATAGGTGAAGGTACACACCGGGAGCGTGATTGCTTTGCCTGCGAACGCAGAGCCAGCCGTCTGCTCTCCGGTACCGCCGCCAGCCGCATAGGTGATCACGTACGGCTCCGCTTCGGAAAGCAGCGCCGTACACATCGCCTGGTTGCTCAGGTCTTCCTTGAGCTGCATGATGACGTACGGCTTGATCGTCGCCAACTGCGGCTTTTTGAACACGCCGGAAAGGATAACTTCGCATACGGTCGGACTGTTGTTCTTGGTCTGGAAGTTGTCAAAGCGCACGCCCGTCAATTCAAACACGCGCCAGTTGAAGTAAAACGGCAAACCACTGACAGTGTCCATTACCGCGCGCAACGCGAAGTATTTGTTGACGATGCTGAAGTCCGCCTCCAGTGTATCCGCGGTCGCGTCATACGTACCCAGTCCAAACGTTTCCATCTGGGAAAGCGGCACTTCAGCGACCCGAAGTTCGACGTCATCACCTACGTTGCTGCGGAGCTGCGCGTAGAGATCGTCGTCATAGTAGATGTCCGATACGGACTCTTTGGGTGTACGCGACATACTGCCGGCGTACAGCAAGGCCACGCCGGCGCCCGTCGTATACGCCGCGATGGTGTCTGCGATGATGGGCGCCATTGCGATCCCCTTGAAACCGATGATAGCTCGTTTCGCCATAGTTATAGTTCCTCCTTACGTCGGTATGGTTCTGGTCCAGCGGGTGATCGTTTGCAGCGCCCCCGCCGTGTTTTGGTCAAACTTGTATGTGAGTTCATACCTTATCGTTTCCATGCGCGGCACCACGGCCTCGAATATCGTATGGACTTCTGCGGGTGTGTTCCCGAAGATCCGTACGTTGAACTCTTGTTCCGTCAGAAACCGCACGTTGTCGCGGCGGTCTGTTCCGCGTTCACCCGCAAGGTCGACCACGATCGCGGGCAGGTCCGCAACAGATTCAGGCCACGAATCAGACAAGGACTGCAGCCCGGGAATATCCTCCAGCGCGGTTTTGATCTCTTCCTTGTAATCGGTCATCCCCCCACCGCCTTTCGGATTTCATCGGCTACAAGGTCTTTCACCTTGTCTTCGTTTGCTTTGTACGCCGGGTACATGTACGGCTGGGCAACTTGCCCGGGCCAGTCAGGCCGGTACGTTGCGGCAGGCAGCCCTTCGGGAAGGTTGCTTCCGGCGCCGCGTATGCCCGTCCCCATTTCCACGTACACCGCGTGTTCGGCGCCTGCGATCACAGACGCTTCAACGGTATCGCCCTCAATCTTGGGGGGTGTCGCGCTGATGCTGTTCCACAGCTCACCGGTATCGACAGGACAGAAATCCTGCGCCGTGTCCCGGGTCACCTCGGCAGCTCTTCCAACGCCCTTCGCCGCGGCTGGAAGCACCTGCTCGAGTGTCGCGCCCAGGGCTTCCGCTACATCGTCCAGGCCGTCAACCGTGATGTCATACTCCATACTCGCCGCGCCTTCCTTCAGGCACCAGGTCGAGGTGCGCTACGGTGTGCCGTGCCCAGGTCTGGGACGACACCACCCGGTAATCGGGCGGGGCGTCGACAGCCACGTCCACGCATACGCCGGCGCCTTCCGACAGGAGAGCTGTTGGCTCATTCGTGAGCAGCAACAGCATTTTGCTTAGCTGCGCTCCGTACATCGTCGCATTCAGCTGCCCTTCGAGCGGCTGCAGGGTTACGGACAGCGTTTCGTACGCGGGGTTGTATTTCGGGGCATCCTTGCGTACGAGACTGACGACTTGGTGTATGGTCACATCCCGCATGCGTGATCTTTGTAAGCCCATCAGGCATTCCCCACCTTCGCGAGCCGGTATTGGTTCAGCAGATCCTTCAGGTGCTGGGGCAGCAGGTCAACGCTATGGCTGACGCCGCCTTCACTGTGGGATTTCTCACCCTCCAGCCCGAGCTGGTTATACGCCGCCGCGGCAAACCATACGAGGGCAGGTTCCAACAGGGCGGGTATTTCCGCCCTGTTGGTATACCCTTTGACATAGGCCTGCGCTTCGTTCAGCAGATCCTCCAGCAAGTCGTCCTTTTCGGTGCCTGTGATCCCAAGGCGGCGTTTCAGCGTATCCAGCATTCAGATCAGTCCTTTTCCTCGTCGTCCACGGGTTCGTCATCCTGGTCGTTGATCTCGTTGATCGCAGCGGCCATATCCTTTTTGGTCGTGCCGACAGCGAAGGTCAAGCCGTGCTGTTTGCCGATCTCGCGCAACTCTTTGACGCTGAGATCGGTGGTAATGCCTTCGGGTTTTTTCGCGTCCACAGGGTCTTTGGGCGCTTCTTCGGACTCGGCGACGCACGTCACTGCGTAGCCTTTCCGCATGAGTTTGCCCGCGAGCGTTCCGTCATTGGTTCTCGCAACGCCCGCGGTAAACTCAAGCCCCCAATGCTCGCCTTTGATCGGCAGGTTGCTCTTGATCTGGTAGTATTCGGCAGCCATTATTCCGTCTTGACCGTGAGCGTATCCTTGTCGATAGCGTCCACGGTGCCGCCTGCGGTGACGCGCACAACGGTGTACTTGTCGTCGGAGCCTTCAAGGCCGCCGGTCGGGGTTAGATCGTCTGCGACGCCGGCCTCAAGCTCGGTCCACGTGTCATCCGGTACGTCGCCGTACAGGATATCGGGCGATGTGCTTTCGGCGGACTTGAAGAAGTACGTCGCGTCACCCGGAGAAGTAATGGTGATTTTCGTCGCGCCCGTTGTGTTGGTTGCGGCTGCGCTCGCCGTAGTCAGCGTCGCGATCAGAAGCGCGCTCAGAGCGGCCTCGACCTTGCGTACCTTTTGGTACTTGGTGTCTTCTGCAACTACTGTGCCGCCTAGATACGTATAAAACGCGTCAAGCTGGGCAACGGTGAAACCGTCCCACAATTCCAGGGCGTGCTTGCTCGTGTCGATGGTATAGCCGTCAGCGGCGAAATGCGTGGTATCTTCGTCCGCGTCTACAGCCGCAACGCCGTGCACAAAGGGCACCTGTGCCCAATCGCAGACATGTTCTTCATTCGGGGCATAGATTCTCGACATTTCTTTATCCTCCCGTTTACGCGACTTTGACGTTGCGAAGCACGGCGGCGGAGCGGGTAGCCTTAATGGCTATAGCCGCGACCATTTCGACGTCGCCGGTCTTCACAGCGCCAGATGTGGAGAAGTCGGGCAAGTGATACTCGACGAGCTTATCGCCCATCGGGCTGAGGCCGTGTACGCCGTCAAGGCCAAGGCGCACCGCGTAGACGCTGGTGATGCCCGCGGCGGTCTCGACAACGGGGTTCGCTGTGCCGGGCTTGTCGCCCATAGACATGACGAGCGCGGAGCCGTACTGCGCAACCTCGTCGCCGTAGTTTTCCTTGCTTGCCAGATTGATGCCCGCACGCTTCATCACACTCTGGAACTTCGCGTACATGATGCTGTTCATCATATACAGCGTCGGGGATTTGTCCATGTAGGACCTCACAATCCCGAGCTGATCGAGAAACTCTTTCCAGTTGGTGTCGATGTTGCCGGAGGTGGACAGATCAATGGGAGCGCTGGGCGTAAGCTCCGTGGAGCTGCCGGTGAGGGCTTTGTCCAACCCATCGAACTGGGTGCCAGCGCCTACGCCGGAATCGCCATTAAGGAGGGCGTCATGGAAAAGGGCGATCGTCGCTTGGATCTTTTGCTGGTTCTGGAATTGCACATGATCCACGACTTGCTTCTGATACTTCGCAATCACGCGGTCCACCTGATAGGAGCCGCCGAAGGGCTTCAGGTATACCGTATACGGCGTGGTCGCTGCTTCCTGCGGCGTGTATTCGGCGTTGATCGCGCGGAACGCAGCGGTCGGCAGGGTGGTCACGCGGTTATACGTATAGGCCAGCGTAACGCCGCCCTGCGGCAACACCGTGTTGTCGAAAGTAAGCAGATCGAGAAACGGGGACTTGCGGAATTCGTCGATCACGGAGTTGGTGAGTTTGTCCTGGCTCAGGTTTTGAGCTTGGGCTAATGTAATGGGCATATTGTTTCCTCCTTGTTATGTTTTGGGAAGATTCATCTTCGCTAAGATTTCCTCCTCAAGTGAGCCGCCGATATCGGCGCCGCCGCCGGCAGCAGGCGCTTTCCCTTTCAGCTTCTCGTCCACGGCTTCGGTAACCGCCGCCCGGAACGCCTTTTCCACGTTGTCCAGGCTTAGCGTCGCCGCGTCCTTGTCCGCCAGCGATACGGCGTCGATCAGCGCCGCGGGCAGACCGCGCTTGCCGATCTCCGTCACCATATCGGCACGGAGCTCACGTGCGGCCAGTTCGGCTTCCCGTTTGCTGAGCACTTCCTCAGCCTCGGTCTGCTTTTTCTTGGCGAGATCAGCTTCGGACAGCTTCTGCTCTTCCTCCCAGTTCTTCTGGGCCGTGTTGATCGCCTTGCTCACATGCTTGTCAAGGGCGGACGCGAAGTCCTTGTCCTTCAGCATCTCAGCAAACGTAGGAGATTTGGAAGGTTCTGCCGGCTTCGGGTCAGCTTTCGGGTCGCCTTTCGGATCCGCTTTGGGATCAGCCGCACCGCCGCCGTTTGGGTCTTCTTCTCCACCGGGTGCCGGATCCGCGAAGAATTGAAGGTTGAGGGGTAAGTGGTTGCTGTTATCGTTGTTACCCATGATGATTTCTCCTTTTTCATCCGACACGTTCTCAGCCGTGCCGTATCATTGTTGCCCAGGTGGTACTCGGCCCACCCATGCTGGTATGTAAAAAGCGCCTGCCCCCGAAGGGCGACGCTTTGTACCGGGGTAATGAAAAACCGCCTTTGTTTTATCGGGCGGCTTTATCCGTTGATTGCTTTGGCCAGTGATCCTTTTTCATCATCTGCAAGGATCACGAAATGTCCGTACGATCGATCGTTCTCAAACGGTCCCGGATTAGTCGGAGAATACAGGTATCCGGGTTTATCCGATACGTTTGGTTCAAAGCATGCGGGCTCCCAGCCATCGTCAATGATGCGCAGGAAACCCAAAACAGGCTCTACCTCCGTAACCTCGTATTCCTTTCCGTTAGTCAACCCTGCGCTGAAGGATTGGCCCTCATAGCGTACTCTCATTTTCTCCTCACACTAACGACTTTAGTTTTATACTGCATTCCGTTCCACTCGTCCCAGTGGATATCATACACGTAGTTATCGGTATCCAGTATTCCGCCTCGTTTGCTCCATTCGGCTGCATTGCCGCCGAACTCGTCAGCACGGTATTGCGCGTTCCTGAATACCGCGTTCGTGCCGCTTCCAGCGATCGTGCGGACGTTGGTCAAGGTCACGCCCTTTGGCACTACACCGGGGACCCTGAACCTCGTCAAACGCTGCGTAGCCTGCAAGGTTATTGTACCAGCCTGGCGCAGTGTTCGCAAGTAGCTGTTGACGTCTGCAGGTGCGCCGGCGAGCTGCCAATCATACCACTCCGGATACGTCATATCACCGGGAAGCAGTACGTTCCTGCCATTCGCGTCCCTGCCGCGGCGATACCCGCCCGGTTCGCGGTCATCCGCCGCGCCGGTTGTGCACCTGCAGCGGGGATGGATTGGCGGATAATTCCGGCCGATCTGCGCATCGTCCACCAAAAACGTCTGCCCGTCCAGCGGCGCGCAGTATTTGCAGGTCTGACTGTCTAACGCGGTTTTATACCGATACGTCCCGATCCCTATATCCCTGTAAGCCTGCAGGTGCGTCTGATTAGCGATATAGCTGGTCTCAGTGCGTACCAAAAGTTCCGCGCTCTGCAGCTGTACGCCGAACCTGTCCCGGATTTTTCGGGCGATCTTTACGTTGGATTCGCCGCTCAGGAACCCGGAGGAAACGATTTCACGTAAATCTGTGGCCAGCGCATCCCGGGCGCCCCATATACGGGTTGAGTAGTTTGCTCCGGCCCACGGCGTATCAATCGAGACCTTCATACCGCGGATATCCGGCACATTGAACGCGTTGCCCGTCTGCATCTGCAGGTTGTACATGTGCTTGTTGTACCCGTCGACCGCCGTAAACCGCAGCTGCCCGGTCAGCTCGTCCTCCAGGACCTGCGATATCCTTGCCGTCTCGATCGCGATATGCTCATTCAGGGCCTGTACGCGGCTGATCCGGTAGGCATACGCCCCGCTGTTGACCCGGATCTCCAACGCGGTCCTTGCCGCGCCGGACGGCATCGTGAAAATCTTAGCAACCAGTCTGTCATATTCAGCCCGGCCCAATGGTTCAGCCAACGCCCGCAGAGCCTCGTCCTCAGTCAGGTTGAACCGGTTCGTGAAAGTGCGGAATATACGCTGGGCCTCGTCGATCAGCGTCTGCTGCGCCCGGTGCATTGCCCTGCCGATCACCCGCATTCGATCATCCGCAACGGCCTGCAGCAAGTCCATATCGGCCTCGGCGCGCCTCAGCCAATAGTCAACGGATCGTCTCACTGCTCCTCTTCCTTATCCTGCTTGAATGGTTGAGTAGCGAACATCATGGCGCTTGCCTTGGTTTTATCTGCCTGTTCCTTTTGCAGCATTTCCAAGGCCTTGTCAGCATCCTCCACAAACGGCACCTGCCCAAGCAGCAGCTCGTCCGGAACGATATCTTGATAAGCCTGCACGGTCTGCGCAATTTCCAGCTCATTCACCGGCAGGCTGCGGCTGAAG
>Ga0172381_10002293_pt1 | contig 21282 bp, 33 predicted proteins | sample Leawel6488metaG_FD_119754 | JGI IMG/M metagenome (GOLD analysis project Ga0172381, IMG submission 119754) | Leachate microbial communities from a municipal landfill in Southern Ontario, Canada - Leachate well 64-88 metaG | ecosystem: Engineered > Solid waste > Landfill > Unclassified | place...
AGCAGTTTTACTAACGGGATGTTTTGCAGCTCCGGGTACGGACACGACAGAAGATGTTAAGATTAAAATAATAGGAGTGGAGCAGGAAGTATATTGTGGAGCAAAAGGGGCAATGAAGGTAGTAGATTATAAATGCCCTCCGCAATGCCCGGCTTGTGATAGTTGTTGTGAGGAATGCGAAACCTGTCAAGAGTGTGAACAGTGTCAGAGTTGTGAGGCTTGTCAAGATTGCCCAACCTGTCCAGAAACAGAAGATTGCCCGAATTGTAGTTGTGATTTAGAATGGGGAGATCTTTATATATACTTTAATCAATGTTGTGAGAATGTTTGTGTGATAATTACCTTTGAAGATAAAACTACAATAGAAGAATGTTTTTGTATAGATGGGAATGGAGAGGCTAAAGTGAGATTAGCCAGACCCGTGCAAAGGGTTATCTTTGTAGAATTGATTAATATAATAGTTAAATAAAGAGTATTGCCATACTCTTTTATTATAAAATTTGAAAGGAGGTAATAAATTTTAGATGGGAAAATATAATTGTTGATTAATAGAATAACTTGTGATATTATATTTGTGAAGGGTAAAAAACACGATGATAAATGAAATTAAAAAACTAAAATCGAATATAAACCAAAAGATTACTAGATGTAATCGTGGCTTGCTTTGTCGTGATAGCAAGTTTACCCTTCTACATCTGGTTTTTCTTTTGGTTTTTTTATTATAAAGGAGTTAACATGCAAGTAATAATTGATAAGGAATTCCATTCACTTATACCATCGTTAACAACAGAAGAATATTTAGGGCTTGAACAAAGCATAGTTGCAGAAGGTTGTAGGGACGCTATTGTTTTATGGCAAGGTATAATTATAGATGGCCATAATAGACATGAGATATGTAATAAAAATAATATCGAATATAAAACAATCGATAAGGAGTTTGATGATCGAGATAAAGTTAAGGAATGGATCATACTAAACCAATTTAGTAGAAGGAATTTAAGTGCATATCAAAGAAGTGTTTTAGCTTTGAAATTAGAAGGGATATTTAAAGAGAAGGCGAAAGAACAGCAAATAAGAAAACCTGAATCTGTTTCGCAGATATCTGCAGAACAAAAAATCGATACACGCAAAGAACTTGCCAAAATTGCAGGGGTTAGCCATGATACAATAACAAAGGTTAAGAAGATAGAAGAAGAAGCACCAAAAGAAATAAAAGATAAAGTAAAATCAGGTGATATTACTATTAATAAAGCATATCAGGAGGTTAAAAAAATACAAAGGGGGAATGAGCCTAAAATAATATTACCTTTACCTGAAGGAAAATATTCAACGATATATATTGACCCTCCTTGGCCTGTTGGCTCTATTGTAATGGATAAATGGGAGAGTTCAATAGAAGATAAATATCCTACGATGAGTTTGGAAGAAATAATGAATCTACCCATAGAAAGATTATCTTCAGATAATTGTAATTTGTTTTTATGGACAACACACACCTTCTTACCAGATGCACTGGAAATTATTAAGAAATGGAACTTTAAATATTATTGTTTAATAACTTGGGATAAGGGCAATGGATGGACACAATGTGGATTTAATAGAAGAACGGAATTTTTGATTTATGCTTATAAGGGGAAAATACTTATAGATTATTATGGAGGTTCGATACCTACCTTAATTAGTGAAACCAAAACATATCATTCTAAAAAACCTGATAAAATAAGAGATTTAATAAAATCTAAAACACCAGATGGAAGATTGGAAATGTTTGCAAGGGGAAATTTTGAAGGGTGGGTATGCTGGGGTAATGAAGTAAAGAAAAATGATTGAAAAATATGTAGAAGGATTAGAAGGAGAAAAGGTCATAAGAGATTTTTTAATTAAGAGAGGAATCCATTTTTTCCAAGCTGATTTAATATTTAAAAGCAATGGGAAATGGTATTTAGGAGAAGTTAAACATCAAGAAACTTTTAAACCTCCTCCTTTTTATGGGCATGGTCTTCCTTTATGGCAAGTAGAGGCACGATTAAATTTTCAAAAAGAAAAAGGAATAAGAATTATGCTTTTTATTATAGACAAAAAAACAAACATAGTTTATTGGCAATTTATGGATATATTAATTAAAGGGAGAACTTATCAAACCCGTGGAGCAAAACCAAGAATAATTTTCCCCTTAGAAAATTATAAAATTCTTATATAACTATAAAGGAGGTGAATTGCCACGAGTAAAAAACGCTACATTGACACAAAATTCTGGGATGACAATTATATTATGAATCGAGATCCAATAGAAAAACTTCTTTTCCTATACCTGCTTACCAACACACTTACAAATATTATAGGCATTTATGAAATATCTTTAAGGAGAATTGCCTTTGATACCGGAATAGATAGCGAAATGGTTAAGAAGATATTAGAAAGATTTGAGTTAGATGATAAGATTAAATATGATAATAATTGGGTAGCTATAAAGAATTTTGTTAAGCATCAATTAAATAATCCTAAAATAAATGTTGGGATAGAAACCTTAATAAAAGAAGTTCCAGAGGATTTATTTGAGTGGGTAAATATAGACTATGATAGACTATCGCATCTTAATACTAATACTAATACTAATTTAAATACTAATACTAATATAATTCTAATTGCAGATGGCAAGAGTGACGATTTCAAAAAAGTATGGAAAGATTTTATAGAGATGAGAAATAAAATTAAGAAACCTATGACATTGAGAGCAGGAGAGATGATCCTTAGTGAATTAAATAAATTAAGTAATAAAGAAACAGAACAAACTGATATCCTAAACCAGTCTATTATGAATAGTTGGCAAGGGGTATTTCCACTAAAAGAAAATTATTATAGAAAAAACAATAAGCCAAAAATGACTCAAGAAGAAGCCTTAGAAAAAATGGAGATAAAAGAATGAATAAAAATAACTTCAATAAAATGATAAGCCAATTTTCAAAAGTCTACGAGAAAATATTAGAGCCGGAAGTTTTATCTATCTATTTTAACCTATTTAAAGAAATACCGGATAATCAAGTAAAACATATTACTAATGAATGCTTGAAAAAATGTAATTTCTTTCCTCGTCCCGCTGATGTATTTTCTTTTTATGATGAATATGCTTCTGAAAAAAGAGAAATAATAACAGCGGGTCAGGAAGATATGGAAAGAAGTAGGCAGGGGATAAGAAAATTACGTGAACAATTCGGGACCAAAAAAGAACCTATGGGGGTTGGGGATATTATAAAAACAATGAAACCAAAAGTAGTAAGTCAAAATTATCCGGAAAGTGAGGAGTAAATGCTAATTACAAACATACTGCTGGGAATTATAATTTGGGTATTAGTTACAATTCTCGGTGGAGTAGTTGATATTCAATGTAAATTAGGTAAGGATCATCAAAATAGAAAGGAGGTGAATTGATGAATAACAGAGAAAGATTATTGTCTGGATTAAAAACCTTTATATTCATGGCAGAAAAAAACGATAGTGAAACAAGTGAAATAATAAAAGATATAAAATCTTTAATAAAAGTAATAGAAGTATATGAGAAGGAGGCGAAAAGCGATGGACGTTAAACAGGTGATAGAGTGTATAAAAGATAGATATGACGATGTTTGGTTAGAGGGTAATTGTAGAATAGGGCAAGAAGAATTATGGCGTGAAAGAGATAGGGTTATCTCCCTACTCCAGCAAGGTGAGGCGTACCGACAGATGGTAAAAGAATTAGAAAAGAATTATGGATATTATTATTGGGGTTCTATGGATAATTTAAGTCAACTAATACCACGATTAGAGCAAAAATACTTCCCGAAAAAAGAGGAGTCAAATAATGAGCAAAATTGATTTATTAGAGGAGAGATTAAAAGAATTTGAAGAGCAGAAGAAGGAAATTGAAATCAAAATAAGGAATACCAAAATAGAAATAAGAAGGCTAAAAGCAAGTAACAAATTAAAAATGTTTGCCTTAAAGTATAATGGCAATTGGAAGAAGAAATGAAAGAAATTAATAATACAGATTCAATTTTATCAATCGAAACGAGTGAGCCAGACATTCACCAACGAATAATATTTCTCAAGAAGGGGATAGAAAAACAATTCCTAAAGCTGGGAGCTTATTTAAGTCTAGTAAATGATAATAAACTATATCAAGAAAAAGGATATGACACATTTGAAAGTTATATTGCAATGCCTGAATTATCAATGGAGAGAAGGACTGTTTATGCGATTATGGGAGTATATAAAGACTTTAAAGAGTTAGACGATTGCAATCAATCGCACATCGAAATTGAAGATATAGGATATGCAAAGCTCGATCGTATCCGGCAATTTCGCAAGGAAGAAAATTTTACCGAGTGGGTAGAAAAAGCTCGCACCCTTTCACTTTCTGACCCCAACACCGAAATAAGAGAAGCCAAAGGAGAGCCAGAAAAGGTTTACAATCCTAAAAGTAGAATGGTAACATTAACCTGTCCACATTGTGGCAAAAGTTTTGGGTATACTATAAAGGATTAGGAGTAGTATTATGAAAATCATTAATTGTCTATTTGAAATATTTATTCTCTCTATCGGTTTTCTATTGGTAATCTTGCCCGAAATAATCATATTTTCCTTATGGGATATTTACGATTGGATAGGAGATAGGTTAAGATGACCGACCATACCGATGAAGAAAAATTAAGGATAAAAAGGCTTTTAAAGAGAATCCTAAATCAGAAAAGAGCCAAAAGGAAAAGAGATAAAAAAAGAGGGATATGGAGAAGGAAGGAAAAGAGATGATTAAAAAAAGAATGAAAATAAATAGAAAGTTTGTTAGTGATTTAGATATATTAAAAGCAGGAATATGGGTTACTGATAAAGACTATGTGGTGTCAAAAGCAATACTAATGTTATTTTATGGAATTAAAATAAACCAATATTTTGAATTTAGTAGAGATTATAGGAAGTTTGGCTGGAATATAAAATATAATTAAGGAGAAATATAAGAGATGACAAAGCTAAAAATAACTGAATCTGACATCATAAGAGCCGTTAATGATTATTTGCAGATACAAAGGAATAAAAAGAAGCTAATGTTCATCAGGAATAACTCTGGGGCAATTCCCATAGTGGATGGAAAAAACAAGAGGCGCTATATAAGGTTTGGAGATAAAGGCAGTCCCGATTTTCTGGTGTGGTTGCCATATAATAACGAAATGGAATGCGGATTTATTCCAATGTGTAAATGGATGAGAGGTCTTGCTCTCGAAGCAAAATCAGATATTGGGAAACAAAGTATTGACCAAATCGAATGGCAGACAGACTTTGAAAGATTAGGCGGGGAATATTATATTGTTAGGAGTATCGAAGAATTAATTAAGATAATTGGCGATAGTTGCTAAAACACAATTAAAAGTTTAAAATGGAGAGGGGTAAAGAAAGTGAACCTATTCGAGATAAATCATATCAAGCATGTAAGGATAATAGAAAATACAGACAAAATTATCGCAATGCACAATGAAGGGAAAAAGACAACAGATATAGCAAAATTGATGGGGGTATCTCATGCAACCATATATGGGTTACTTATCAAGAAAGGTATTATTGAAAGTACGAGAAAAAAAAGAATATTATATTCACATAAAGAAAAGGTAGAACATAAAAATCTCAAGCCTTTTATGGAGAGGATCAGCCCTGAATTAAGAGCTGCAATAAAAAGAAATACCGAGATTAACAATACCAGAATAAAAACATATTCTAACCCTCCGAAAGATGAAGAAGATAGAGAATTGGAATTAGTAGATAATATAATTGAAATGCCGATAACTGATGTGGCTACAAAAACAAGGAGTAGAAAAGGTTAAAACCTTTATTCAGGTGTCAGGTTGGTAGCTCTGTCCTGGCACCTGCTACTCCTCTAAAAAAGGGGAAAAATGAATAAAAGAACAGAATTAAGACAAAATGTATGGCTGAAATATAACAAACATTGTGCTTATTGTGGAAAAGTTCTGGAATATAAGGATATGCAAATTGACCATATGATATCTAAATATGCAGTAGAAATGTATGGGTATCCAGAGAAAATATTCGGTTCTAATTTTGAAATAAATTGTTTTAATAATCTTACGCCAAGTTGTAGAAGATGTAATCATTACAAGAGAGAGCAAGGTTTAGAAGGATTTAGAATATTAATGAAAACTTTACACGAAAGAATACAAAGCCAATATATTATAAAAGTTGCTATAGATTATGGGCTATTAACAATAAAACCATTTGATGGTAAGTTTTATTATGAAAGATTAACAAATGAAAATAAGGAGAAATAACAGATGTTAACCATAGGCCAGTTAAACAGAATCTATGAGTTGGAAGAACTATTAAACAATTGCGTAGATGATGACAAGGCGATATTATATGAGAGGGAATTAGAGGGATTAGAGGAAATGAATGAGAAAAAAAAGGAAGTTTTGTAAACTATGAATATAAATGATATTAAACTAAACCCAAACAATCCACGTTTTATTAAAGATGACCGTTACCAAAAATTAAAGAATAGCATAAAAGACTTCCCCAAAATGATGAAGTTGAGACCGATTATAATTGATGATGACGGTATGATATTGGGCGGGAATATGCGATACTTGGTAATGAGAGATTTGGGATATGAAGAAATCCCAAAAGGTTGGGTTGTAAAGGCAAGTGAACTTACCGAAGAAGAAAGAAAAAGATTTATCATAACTGATAATATACCTTATGGAGACTGGGATGAGGATAAATTGGCTAACGAATGGGATATAGGGGAATTACAGGAGTGGGGGGTAGATATACCAGAAATAAATAATATAGAAGAAGATTTTAATGAAAAAGAAGTTGATGAAAATATTGAAACTGAAAACGAATGTCCTAAGTGTGGATATAAATGGTAACAGTTATTAGTCTTTTTGCCGGTTGTGGTGGAAGTTCATTAGGTTATAAAATGGCAGGATTTAAAGAACTGCTTGCTATAGAGTGGGAAAATAATGCAGTAGAAACTTTTAGATTAAATTTTCCGGAAGTCCCAATTTGGCAAAAGGATATAAATAAAGTAACCGGTCAAGAGATATTAGATTTTCTTAATATTAAAAAAGGTGAACTTGATTTATTAGATGGCAGTCCACCATGTCAGGGCTTTTCTACTGCCGGTAAAAGAAAAGTTAATGATGATAGGAATGATTTGGTAAAAGAAAATATAAGATTAATTGAAGAATTAGAGCCAAAAGTATTTGTTATCGAAAATGTTTCAGGAATGATAAAGGGCAAGATGAAGGGTTTATTTATTGAATATATGAAGAAAATGAAATCTTTGAATTACCAAGTTAAATGTAAATTAATGAATGCGAAATATTATAACGTTCCACAGTCAAGACAAAGAGTTATTTTTATTGGAGTAAGAAAAGATTTAGGAATAGAGCCAAGTTATCCAGAAGGGAATAAGAAAATAATTAGTGTTAAGGATATATTAAAAGATTGTTCTGATGATATAAAATATTATCCACAAAAAAAAGCAAAAGTAATAAGTTGTAGATTAAAACAATGGCAAGATGGTAGTGATATAATCAAAGATAAATTCTTTAATTTAAAAAAGTTAGCATTAAATAAACCGTCTCGGACAATTACAAAAACAATAAGATTATCGCAATGTGGATTATTGCATCCAAAAGAAGATAGATATTTAACAATTAATGAATTAAAAAGGATAGCAACTTTCCCAGATGATTATGAATTTATAGGTAAATTTGAAGAACAATGGGCAAGAATAGGTAATTCAGTCCCGCCATTATTTATGAAGGCAATGGCTGAACATATTAGGATTAATATATTAGAAAAGGCAGTGAAACTATGAGCGGAGAAAATAAAGTTGATAGTGTAGAAAAAGATAAAAGAGTATATCAGGTAGCCTTAATGTTAAGAAGGAAACCGATACCTTTTATAGTGGATTATATTAAACGTGAGTGGGGTTTGGAAAGAACGCAAGCCTATAACTATATTAAAGAAGCAAAAAATGAATGGCAAAAATATCTCACTAATGTTAAGAGATGGGGAATGGGTTATTATATATCTCAATTGAGGGATTTAAAAGACCAGGCTTATAGTAGAAAAGTTATCATAGGCAAAGGGGATAATAAAGAGTTAATTACCATTGCTGATTTAGGATTAGTTTTTGATATAACCAAAGAAGAAGCAAAGTTGATGGGGATATACCCTGCAACCAAAATAGAACTTGAAAATAAAATTATAGTAAAAAAACCAAAGGAAGATGATGGCGACAATTGAGGTTGACCTTACCAGTCTTAAAGAAATTACGAATCAGATATATTATCCATTATTCAAAAATGACGATAGATATTTAGTTTTATTCGGAGGCGCCGGCTCAGGTAAGAGCTGGTATGTTTGTGAAAAAAACATTATCAGGACTTTAGAAGAAGAAAATAGCCGGATACTGGTTATCAGAAAAGTAGCAAGGACTTTAAGGCGGTCAGTATTTCAGTTATTTCAAGACTACTTTTTAAGGTGGGGGGTAAGTAAACTATTTGATTCCTTAACTTCAACAATGGATATAAAATGCACTAACGGTAATATGATATATTTTGCGGGGATAGACGATCCAGAAAAGATGAAGTCTATTGAGGGGATAACTTCGGTATGGATAGAGGAAGCCTCTGAATTATTATTAAAAGATTTTGAAGAAGTGGATAGAAGGCTGAGAGGTAAGACTAAAGGATATAAGCAAATCATATTAACCTATAACCCAATATCAATATTCAACTGGACAAATGAAAGATTCTTTACAGGGCAGATTAAACATGATGGCAGGTATTGGCATAAAGAGAATACGACTATATTACAGACAACCTATAAGGATAATAAATTTATAGACCAGGAATATATCGATGTATTGGAATCCTATACCGGCAATGCAAGAATGGTTTATACACTTGGGGAATATGGAAAGCTTGAAAATTCGGTATATTCTAATTGGGATATTATTGATGTATTCCCGGATACCGATAAAGAGTTATACGGACTTGATTTTGGGTATGAAAATCCGCAGGCTTTGGTTAAGGTATATTTAAGAGAAAAAAATTTATTCGTACAGGAGATGATGTATGAAAGGAAACAAACAAACCCTATATTATTAGAAGAACTTGAGAAAATGGGTTTAAGAAATAAATTAATTATTGCAGATAACGAAATGCCTTCGACTATTCAGGAAATCAAAAACAATAAATTTAATATTATTCCATGTAAAAAAGGTGAAGGTTCAGTCGAAGCGGGTATTAAATACATACAGGGGCTAAGAATACATATTACTAAAGACAGTCCCAATTTGACGAAAGAAATACAGAGTTACCAAAGAAAGAAAGATAGAGAAGGGAATGCGATAGAAGCAGTAGAGAAGTCCAATGACCATTTACTTGATGCAATGAGGTATGTAGTATTTACTCATTACTATGAAGCAAGAGAAAAATTAATTATACGAGTCCGTTAGGAGGTAAATTATGGATACTAACACAGGAACTGATTTTACATCCGGAATAGAATATTACAAACAAAGAAATTTAAATACTACCAGCATAATTACTTGTCCATTTTGCGGAGCTGATATTTATATATTTTTAGATTATCAAGGTCAAGTCTTTTGTTGGCAATGCGGGAAAGAAATTATTAGATAAAGGAGAACTATGGAATATAACCAAATAATACAAGGGGATAGTTTAACCGTATTAAAGACTTTGCCCGATGAGTCAGTAGATATGATTTTTACTGACCCACCATATATGATATCTCAAAAAGGCTTAAAAATAAATAGAACAAATATACAAAATAGAAGTTTAAGAAGAAATGGTAAAAAATCCAAAGAATTAAATTATGATTTTGGAGAGTGGGATCACTTTAAAAGTAGAGAGGATTTTTTGATATGGACGGATAGTTGGGTTAAAGAATGTTTCAGGATTATAAAAGATACTGGAAATTTTGTATCATTTTTTAGTAAATCAGAAATAAGCCATTTTGAAGATATATTAAATAAATATGGACATGTAAGACAAACAATAGTGTGGCATAAAACTAATCCTGTTCCTCAAATATTTAAAGTAGGGTTTATGAGTTCAATAGAATTTATGAGTTGGGCAACAAAGCAAAAAGGGGCTAAACATACTTTTAACCATCATTTAGGGCAACATCATAATTATATTGAAACTCCAATTTGTATGGGCAAAGAGAGAGAAGACCACCCTACGCAAAAACCATTAAAAGCGGTGACTTGGTTAATTGAATATTTAACCAACAAAGACGATATTGTTATTGACCCATTTTGTGGAGTAGGGACTATACCAGTTGCTTGCAAAGAATTAAGTAGGCAGTATTTAGGGATTGAGTTAAAACAAGAATATATTGATATGGCGAATAAGAGGATAAACAAGATTCCTGAATTATTATTTTAGGAGGTGAGTTATGAGTAGAAGAGTTTATGTATATGATTTTTTTGACATAATTGGCAATTATACAATACTGGAATCTGAAAAGAACTTAAAAGAACTTGAATGGCAAATATTAGTTAATGAACATAATATAGATATGTTACGTGAAAAGCGTATAAATAGAGATAAGCCACCAATGAGAGACCCGATAAAAAAGAGGAGATAGAATTTTATGTTAGAATACGAACTATATCAAAAGATTAATCAAGACTTAAAAGTACACTTTACCAACAAGCTATCTCAAAAAGAAGCTCTAAAGGAAATAGCTGATAAGTGGAAGATTCACAAAAGGTTTTTCCCCAGACTGAAAATAATTATAGCGGTAGCTTATTGTGTAGCTGGCAAAGAGAAATGAATACTTTAAAACAAACAGGAAGGAGATGAATAATAATGGCTAAAAGAATACCGAAAAAAGATGGCAGCGGTGGCGGAAATAGAACAAATAGAGGACGTGGCGGATGTGGAACTACCAGAGGAACAGGGCAAGGTAGAAACACAGGGAAAAAATAAAGTGAAATATATAAAAGAAAGGAGTTGATATATTATGGCAATGAAACCATTTGCTATCGTAACGGATATTAACAAAGTAGTCAGACTCGATGTTTTGAAGCAATACCAGAATGACGCAAAAAGTCAACAGTTAGAGAAGAGCGTATTTGCCAAAGAATATAAAGAGAATAGATTGGTCGAGCCTTTATATGAGCCTTTGATTATGTCAAAACTATTGGAGCTAAATACTTATCACATGAGAGCCTGCAAACAGAAGTCGTTAGATATTGCCGGGAAAGGTTGGGAGCTAGTCGCTGAAAAGGATAATCCTTCAGAGGAACAGAAAACTAAAGTAGAAGAGTTTTTTAATAAACAGGATACCACTATCGAAGAAACTTTTAGAAGGGCACAAATGGACATGGAAGCAGCCGGTTATGCAGGAGTGGAAGTAGTAAGAGAAGCAAATAGCTTTGACGGTGAGGTTCAACTGATAAACCATCTACCTGCTTATACTTTAAGAGTCCATGAAAGCGGTAATAAATACTGCCAGAAATGGAATAATAATAAAGTATGGTTTAGGGATTTTGGATATGATAAGGATATTGATAAAAGTACAGGAGATGAGAAAGAACCCAATTCGCTTGACAGTTCAAAGAGGGGGACTGAAATATTCTGGATGATAAACTACTTCCCTCGAAGTACCTTTTACGGGATATCTGATATAGTACCGGCTATCGGAGCAATAACAGGGGATATTTCAAGACGTGATTACAATATTTCATTCTTCTCTAATTATGGCATACCCGCATATCTTGTTTATATTACCGGAGATTTTGACCCCGGAGAAGAAGACCCCGAAACAAAGAAGACCCCGCTTGAGACTGCTATAGAATCTAAATTCAAAGAACTGGCAAAGAATCCCCAGAGTGTTATGATCTTAACTGTACCCAAAAAAGACAATTCAATGGGCGAAGTTAAAGTCGAATTAAAGGCTATATCAGCAGATATAAAAGAAGCTTCCTTCAGGATGTATAGAGTAGATAACCGAGACGAGGTTATTACTGCTCATGGTGTACCGCCTTACCGTTTAGGGATATTCGAGACCGGCCAGTTATCCGGTAATTTAGGACAGGAAAGCACCATCATTTATAACGATTCAGTTATCATCCCGAAGCAGAAAATATATGAGGAATTTGTAAACTTCTATATATTCCCGACTTTGGGCATAACCGATTGGAAGTGGGAATTAGTTTCCATTGATACAAGAGATGAGGATTTGGAAATAGACAGATGTGTTAAATTAATAATTTCTGGAATGATGACTCCGAACCAGGGGATAGCACATGTAGGTAATAGATATAAATTAGTTCAAACAGAAGATAACCCTGCTATGGATATGCATTATATGAACGGAGTCCCTATTGACGCAGGCGGTTTTATTCCCGAATATGATATTACTTCCATGCTGGATGGTTTAAAATCTAAATTAGTTGAGGTGTTTATAGAAGATGTTAGAAAACGTTATCCTAAAGATGATGATAGAGATAGAGCATTTCAGAAGATCCTTGCAGGCATTCAAGAAAATCCCAAAGGCAATAATAGACGAGGAAAATAAATTAAATAAAGAACTCCTAAAGCTTTTCAAAAAGCCATTCAAAAAGATAATGGACAAGCTAAAGGGTATGGAGAACGTTCCTTCCTCTGATATGGAGATGAAAATTCTTCTATCCGATTTAGCAGATATAGCAGAGGACTTTGGAAATATCTTGTTCAATAACAAACAGGAAACCTTAAATTATGCCAGGGCTAAAACCATCAGCGAAATAGAGAAGGCGAAAAAGAAAGCTAAAAAGGCAAAGAAGATACCAAAGGCTATATCGGGAATTTCCTTTATGGATTACTCTCCTGAACTTTTAAGGTTAATAAAAGAGAAAACCTTTGTAGCCTCACAACATACTCTGGATAGAATAATCGGGGATATCATGGAGAATCTTTCGGAAAGTTATCAAGAAGGATTAGGGATAGTCAAAGCGGCTGATAATCTTAAAGAAGTCTTTGATAGCATGGAAGATTATCAATTGAAAAGGATTGCCAGAACAGAAATTAATGGAGCACAGAATGAGGGGGCTTTTTTAACCGAGCAGGAATTAGAATTAGAATATGACCAATGGTGGTCTGCTGGAGATTCACGTGTCAGAGGTACTGACCCCAAAGATACAGCAGACCATGTTTATATGCATGGACAGATAGCCAGAGTAGGGAAGCCTTTTAGTAATGGTTTAACTTACCCCGGTGATAGAACTGGGGATATTTCGGAATGGATTAATTGTAGATGTAGATTAGTACCCTTCTTTATTCCAGAAGGTTACAGAGCACCTGATATGGATTACTTTTACGAATGGGACTTAATAAAGGTGGAATGAGGTAACAATATGGGCTTAGGTAAAAAATGGTCTGAAAAAGAAATAGAATATTTAGATGAAAATTGGGGCAAAAGTACCCTTGCTTCTCTTTCTACCCATTTAAAAAGGACTAAAAAAGCAGTTGTTTTGAAATCAAAAAGATTAAAATTAGGGGCAAGCACAAGAGCAGATGAATACCTTACAGCAAATCAAGTGGCGGTTTTATTAAACATTAATAACCATACAGTTTTAAGGTGGATAAAATATCATCATTTAAAAGCAGATAAAAAAGTACTTCTTTACAAAAGACGATTCTTTTTAATTAAGCATAGTGATTTATTAAAATGGTTAGAAAATAATCAAGATAAATTCGATAGCAGAAGAATAGATTATTTAAATCTTGGCTATGAGCCTGAATGGCTACAAAGAAAAAAAGAAAGAGATAAAAAACTTCCTATAAATAGATTTAAGATATGGACTAAATTTGAAGTACAAAGGATTAAAAAATTATCACGAAACATGACTTATAAAGAAATCGCTAAAATTATGGGCAGGTCGCATGATTCAATAGAAAGGAAATTTGGGAGATTACAAGATAGACAAAAACTATTACAGATAAAGGAAGTAACCTATGCCAATAACGCACAATAAAAAAAAGATAGTTAGCTGTAGTTGCGGAAAGAATTGCCTATTTAAAATCTATGACGATAACCTTATTGAAATAAAGTGTCCGAAGTGCGGAGAGTTTGTTTATTATGAAATTAAGAAAAAATTGACAAATAATAATTTAACTTCTATAATGTTGATTAAAGGGCAGTTGCCTATAAAATAATAAATATAAAATTAAATAAATAGAAATCAGAGTGCCATAGAGCGCCATAAGACGGCGCTCTTTTTTTTGTATATAAGAAGGAGGCGATGTGAACTAAAAAGAGATATCAATTAGTAAATCTAAGGAGGTTAAAAGATTATGACCGTTAATAAAGATAGGGACAGAAACCAAAGTATGGAAGGGAAAATTGATGTCATTAGAAAAGAGATGTATAATCAATTCCCTTCTTATTATTCAATCTGCACCTTTGACGATGCAGTAATATATATAGATGATATTTCAAGCAAACTGTTTGAGATGTTTTACGCTATAGATTCGGAAGGCAAAGTAGTATTCGGAGAACCTAAAGAAGTATCTGAAACCTATGTCCAGAAAAGAATCTTTTCAGAGTCCTTTGATTTTACCGATATTCAAAAAGTTGGGGAAGCAACAAAAAGTATTGAATCGCTTGTTAATGAATGGGGAGAATATAAAGGGGATAAAGAAAAGTGTTTGAAGGCTATTAAAGAAAAGGAAGGGATAATAAATCCTGAGGCTCTTTATGCCTGGCTGTTTTATGAAGCAGAAGGAAAATGGCATACAATAAAGACAAGCGAAAAAGGAGCTGAACTTACCGGGCCAATAGTATTTAAAAATGATGAACAGAGAATAGTCTTTGCACCTGTATTAGTTCCCGGTGAGCCAGACTATGATTATGATAAAGGGGAAATGATACTTACCAAAGATGAAGTCCAGAGAATTGCCTGGAATTGGATGGAAGATTATGCCAATATCGATGTTATGCATGGACTTAATAACGTTGCCGTTCCGGTAGAAAGTTATCTATTGCCTGTAGAATGGACGGTAACTGCTTATGGTAAGTCAATGACCCTTCCTGTAGGAACTTGGATCATGGCTGGCAAAGTTAAAGATGATATTGTCTGGAAGGATATCAAAGAAGGGAAGCTTACAGGATTTTCAGTTATGGGAATACCTAAAACCGCGTTGAAGGGGATAATAGAAAAGGCAGCCAAAGGTCTGAATATTGCAGTAGAATTTAATGCTGCTCTAAAAAGAGTATTACTAAAAGATTTGGGGGCTGGCTGGCTTGCTCCATTTGTTTCCATAGTAGATGAGCCATGCGTGCCTAAAGCAAAATTCTTTGCCATTAAAAGCAAGGATGTAGAAATTGATGAAGTAAAGAAAAAAGGTATTCTGGAAAAAATTAAAGATGCCTTTACGGTAGAAAAAAAAGGTCGAGTTATTTCTGATTCTACTTTCGGAGATTTAAAGAAAGCTTGGGAATCTCTAGGCAAGTTAATCACGAAAGCAGAAGGAGAAAGAGGAAAAGATACAAATAAACAAAAGGAGAGTGAAGAAGAAATGACAAACGAAGAAATTCAGGTATTAGTTGAGAAGGCTATTGATGAGAAGTTGAAACCTATATCCGAAAAATTGGAGCTGATTACTAACAAATTAGCTGAAAAGAAAGAGCCAGAGCCAGAACCTGCACCTAAGGCAGTTGAACCAACAGAAGAAGAACTGGCTAAAAAGGCAAAGGATGAGGATATAGTTTCGAAACTTCAAGAGAAAGTAAAAGAGTTAGATGAGTTTATTAAGAAAGGCAAATCCAATGCAATTCGGGGCGATGACAACTTGACAGTTAAAGACGAGAAAGAAATTGATGATAATAGAGATCCGCTTGGACGAGCCAAAAAGAAAAGATATTAAAAACAGAAAGGAGAGTGATAAAAAATGATAATGGATAATGAAAGTTTATTAAAGATAGTTGATTCAGCATTGAAAGATACAGGGATAGTAGAAGTTACCACATTAGGAACATCTATCTTGCAACCGCAGAAATTCGATAAGTTTATCCGAACCGTTCAGGACAACACAGTAATTTTACCGGAAGCAAGATATATGAAAATGGAATCGCAAATAGTAGATATAGACAGAATTGCCTTTATCGGAAGGGTATTTGATAGTTTACAAGGTGATGGTGGGACAACTGAAAGAACATTAACTGATCCAACCGAATATGCAAAACCACAATTTAGCACCAACCAACTTATTGCTGTAGGATTACAGGCTATAGTAGGAATTAAGGATACCGCAATGAGGAGAAATATCGAAAAAGGTAATTTGGAAAATACCATCCTTTCTCTTTTAGGAGAAGCTGGTGGAAGGGATTTAGAGGAACTTGCTTTGTTAGGTAATAAGGATATACCTTATGCAACAGATAGAGTCTTATGCAAAACTGATGGCTGGATAGAGAAAGCAGTCAATAAAATATACGGTGGAGTAGGTGGAGATTTTGACCCAGAGGCTGAAGAGGGCACATTATTTCCGGAGAATATGTTTGAAGCTGCTTTGGATGCTATCCCAAAAGTATATCTTACCACTCTTTCGGATTGGAGATTTTATGTTACTTGGGAAGTGGAACAGGCATATCGTAAAATATTAAAATCAAGAGGGACTCCGTTAGGGGATACTGTTTCGACACAAGCTTTACCACTTGCATTCCAGGGGATTCCTGTAGTTAGAGTTCCGATATTAGAAAGGTCAAAAACTTATAATGCAGAAACTCATGAAGCCGGGAAAGTTTGCTTATTCTCCCATCCTGACAATATGATATGGGGGGTATTCTATGAATTGACCTTAGAAAGAGAAAGAGAAGCTAAACTTCATAGAACTGACTTTGTGGGAACTGTAGAAGTAGACGCTAATTATGAAGATGAAAATGCAGCTGTGGCAATGTACATCGACCAGGCTCCTCCGGAAACATCTTAAAGGTAGGAGTTTAATTAACGCATATAGCAAAAGATAGGGGAGTTTAAAAAGCTTCCCTATCTTAATAATAAAAAGGAGAACGGCAATGGAAATAGGGATTGTAGGAGTTGGTGTAGTAGGAGGTTCTTTCTTAAAATTATTAACAGTGCAAGGGCATTCCATAAAGAAGCTGGATATATACAAGAACTATTTTGATGATATAAGTAAATCGGATATTGTATTTATCTGCATTAATGATACCGATAAAGAGATGACAAATATTAAATCAGTAGTTAAAGACGTGGTAAAGAAAAATCAAAAAGGGATTATTGTTATCAGGACTACACTTATACCAGGGACTACAGATGAATTTATAGAACTATATCCAGAGAGAAGGATAGCATTCCTTCCGGAATTCCTTACAGAAAGAAATGCGGAATATGATACCTTCCATCCAGATAAAGTAATTATTGGGACTGAAGATAAAGAAGTATTTGAAATATTGGGAAAATTATTTGAAGATATAATCTACCAGGAAAGAATAATTCAGGTAAAGCCTTTGGAAGCAGAATTAATTAAAGTAGGTCTTAATGCTTTGGCAGTAATCAAAGTAGTCTTTGCAGAGCAGATGTTTGATTTGGCTTCTCATTATGGGGTGGATTATATGAATATATACAAAGGATTTCACCTGGATAAATTTACCAAAGGAGAGCATCTAATAGCTGGGAAGGATGGATACAGAGGAGCAAGCGGGAAATGTTTACCTAAGGACATTGGGTTTTTATGCTATGCCGGGGAAAAGAATTCCATTAACTTTCCTTTAATAGATTTGGCTCAACAATTAAACATATATTATTTAAAAATGAAGGAGTAAGGTAATGGTAGAAAGGTCTATTGAATATAAAAGATGGTATGGAAAATTTTTAGGTAGAGGGCAAAGCCATGCTTATTGGATGTATAAAATCATAGAGGATGTTTTGAATGATAATAAACAGATAAAAGGTATAATCGAACTCGGTTATGGGAGAGGAGCTTTATCATTATTCCTGGGTTTGGAATGTTATGAAAGAGGGTTAAAGCCTTTATTGACTTATGATATATTGCCATTTAATGAGTCCAGACTTACCAAATTATTAAACATAAGATTTATCAATAGAGATTATTACCATGAGAATTCCATCAAAGAAATAACCGAATATATTAATAATGAACCTATCTTATTTATTTCTGATGGTGGCGATAGAGTAAAGGCTTTTAATTATTTTGTTGGGATATTAAAAAAGGGTTCTGTATATGCTTCGCATGACTGGGAATCAATTCCAGGAAAATCACCTCAAAGACTAAATGATATAACTTCTAAAGATACAGTAATAAAATATTCCTTAGAACCTTTATATAGAGAGGAATGGAATTATTCTCCTGATTATATTAAGACTTGTTTCTGGAGAAAAACAATATGAGGATTTTGGTAACCGGCTCAAAAGGAATCATAGGACGAAAATTAATAGAGGATTTAAAATTAAGAGGCCATAGTGTATTTGGCATTGACTTGTTACATCATGAAGGGGAAATAGGATTTATTCAAAGGGTGAGTAATGAGTATTGGGAATATGCCAGATGTGATATAGGAGAATATAGGCAAATAGAGGGGATCATCTTTGAAGCTGGGGCTTTCGATTTAGTTTATAATTGTGCAGCAGAATTCGGAAGGTGGAATGGAGAAGATTATTATGAGCAGATGTGGAAAAGTAATTTAATAGGCTTAAAAAATATTATCAGACTTCAGGAAAAATATAAGTTTAAATTAGTACACTTTTCAAGCTCGGAAATCTATGGTGATTTTGATGGAGTGATGACAGAGAACGTTCCCAAAGAAAATGTTATCAATCAAATGAATGATTACGCCATATCAAAGTGGGCTAATGAATTACAGATAAGAAATTCCCGGATAATGTACGGAACGGAAACAGTTATTGTAAGACTATTTAATACTTACGGACCAGGGGAATATTACCATCCCTATCGAAGTGCGATATGTAAATTTTGTTACCATGCCTTAAAAGGATTACCAATAACAATTTATAAAGGGCATTATCGTTCCAATAGTTACATCGATGATTGTGCAAAGGCAATAACCAATATAACTGACAACTTCATATCGGGCAGAATTTATAATATCGGAAGTGATGAGTATTGTAATATGGGTAAAGTTGCCAATATTATTTGGGATTATACCGGGGCTGACAGAAAATTAATAAAATGGAAAAATACAGAAGAAATTCTTACAACAAAAAAGAAACAAGTTGATATTGAATTATCGATTAAAGAATTGGGATATAAGTCAACCGTTGGTTTAGAAGAGGGGATTAAACGAACCATTAAATGGATGAAAGAATATTATAAAATATAGGAGTATGTTATGAATAAAAAAGTAATAATACAAATGCCTTTAAATACTTATATAGGTGGGAAAAAGAATTCAGAAAACGAAACGAATGAAGAATGGATAAAATATAGGATAATGCTATTTACAGGATATTGCTTAAAAAGTCTAAAAGCACAAAGTAATCAAAATTTTACTGCTTTAATTAAATGCAGAGAGGAAACTATTCCATTCATAAAAAAGGAAATGGGGGAACTTCCTGATAATGTTTTAATAGTAGGGGTTGTTGAATATGAACAAAAGATTAAAGATTTAATAAAAGGGCATGAAAATCTTTATCTGGTACGAGTTGACTCTGATGATATGTGGAAAAAGGACTTTATTGAATGGCTTCATAATTATACTCCAAAACCAGAAACCGAACTATTACTCAATCAGTATTGTTACAATTATGATATTTACGAAGATAGATTAGCTTTCTACTTTCTCATTTCTCCTCAATCTTATGTTTTATTATATAAAGTAAGTGAATATTTAGAAGGTAAAAGATATAGTTTGCCTGGTGGGCATAGGTCGGCAATAATAAAGATTCATGAAATTATACCTGGAGCGAACTATCTGGATACCATTCATAAGGTTAATATTTGTTCACACTTTTTAGGGCATGGTGGATTTAAAGAATGGAGAGAAATAAAAGAAGAAGGGGAGAAGAGAAGCATATTAGAAGAATTCGGATTATATGGAAAGGAGTATATCCATGAAAAAGAATCCGTTTAAGGATAAGAAGATAATATTTAGGCTTCATCCTAATTGGCATGATGGGAGCAGTTATAAATTCCCCTATTTCTTAAAGAAGGCATTTGGTATAGAAATTACAAGAGAAAAGATAGATGGAAAGTATGATTTAGGAATATGTAAAGGGGATTGGTATACTTTCCATAGGGAATTTATGGACAAGGGCATTCCTTATCTGTTATTGGAGCATGATATTTATAGTTTTAGATTTGGATTAAATGAGAAATCGTATGCCCACGATAAGGAAAAAATAGAAAATGCTGTAGCAGTAATATTCACCTCAGAAGATTATGTTGAATATTATGAAGATTTAAAGAAGAAATATGGATGGCATATCCCTAAATATGTTGTTATACATAATAAACCATTAACAAAGGATCTTAAATTCACCCCCAGAGAAAAATTAGAAGGATTACATTTGGTTTTAGAGGGCGGACTTTCTATATGGAAAAAGAAAGATGACCCCTATCATTACAAAGCATATAATTATATATTTGAGCAATTTATCAATGCAGGATGGAATGTGCATATTTACCCCACCAAGGTAGCATCTATGTTGGCTAAATCAGAGGCGTATAAAGCTCTGGGATGTATAATACATGAATGGATTCCATGTAAAGATTTATATCAGGAAATTAGCCAATATACAGCAGGCTTCCAGGGATTCAACTCTATCAATACTCCCGAATCATCTTTAAAGTTTGCACAAGCATGCAGACCAAATAAAATATATGATTACCTTGCTTCCGGGATACCGACTATCGGTTATAATGGTAAAAACGCTATGGAAATATATCGGGATAAATGGGGGGTAGTCATTGATGATTTAAAGCCTGAAACATTAGCGGCAATTCCAGAAAGATTAAAGAAAATAAAGATAACTAAAAAGATGAGAAATGACAATGTTTTAGAGAAAGAAAGAGATAAGTTTGAATATATCATTAACGTGGCTTTAGAAGAAGCAGAGAATAAAGACAGGGTAAAATATAATATCGGTAAAAATCCTTTTGAGAATACTGTTAGTAATCCCTTTGCAAAGAAATTCCCTATAAAAATAACTGTTGAAAACAAGACACCTTGTATTATAACGAGAATAAACAGATCATTCTTACCTCACAGTATATC
>Ga0172381_10002294_pt1 | contig 21269 bp, 42 predicted proteins | sample Leawel6488metaG_FD_119754 | JGI IMG/M metagenome (GOLD analysis project Ga0172381, IMG submission 119754) | Leachate microbial communities from a municipal landfill in Southern Ontario, Canada - Leachate well 64-88 metaG | ecosystem: Engineered > Solid waste > Landfill > Unclassified | place...
ACTGTTTCATCGATGAATCGTGATTCTTCGGTAGGTGCCCAATGCTGGCCCTCTTCGTGCCCCCATCGACAATCACAAGCTGGTTCAAGCATACCGCATTGTGTGCACGTATGCTTTGCATCAGACCAAGATTTGAGACGTTCTAATAGATGGGCGAAATCAATCACAATTAGCTCCAATCTTCCGGCTTATAGTATCTACGACCAACGCTGACATAAGCTTCTTGGTTCATGCCGTCGTTATATGATCCATGTCCAAGCTTTTCACACGATTTATAATGGCTGTCCTTCAGTGATTTAGGTACATCGACAGTCATACCATGCCTTACATCATTTACAGCGGCACGGATAGCATCGTGTGAAGTCTTATCGCGCTTACTTGTTGCAATAAGACATACTGCCTGCGCCATCACCAAATCAGACTCTGGGCGACCAATTTCACACGCCGCGGTATATGCCGCATGTGCAACAGCCGTGCAAATCGGATTTGAATAAGCGTCTTCAGCAGCGCATACTAACAATCTACGTGCTATATAACGCGGATCTTCTCCAGACTCAAGCCATTTCGCCAACCAGTAAATTGCTGAATCTGGATCACTAGCTTGTATGCTGCCTTGAAATGCTGATGCCAAATCAAAGTGGTCTTGGTCTGCGAGTACGAAATACTTTGAAGGTGCTACTCTTTTAGCGATGTCGATGTTGATATTGTTTTTGTAATTGAAAGCCATCTCAAGAATCGACAGGGCTTTTCGTGCATCGCCGTTAGCAACAATACTGATATGTTTCGCTGCATCTTTTTCAAGGTGGATTGGCCAGTATTGCTTCAGATAGGCGACACCTTTGATGAGAACTTTCAGCACATCAAGTTGTGAAAGTGGTTCTGTCTCGAAGATATGGCATCTAGACAGAAGAGAAGATCGCATAGAGTGAAAAGGATTCTCGACAGTACAACCTATGAATCTTACTCGTGAGGTCTCAAGGTAAGGCAATAATATGTCGCTCTGTGGAGCTGTTAAGCGATAACATTCGTCTATCATGACGATAATATTATCGTCACCATCTAGAACTTTGCGGACTTCCTTGGCCGTAAATGTAGTAGCATTAAACTTGTATATCTTAAATCGCTGTTCGAGCACATGGACAATAGAAGTCTTGCCTGTCCCTGATGGACCATATAACACAAAACTGGAGAAATTGTCTGCCTCGATGCACTTACGGAATACTGATTCTGGTCCGGTAAGATGTGGTTGTCCTATGATGTCGTCAAATGTCTTCGGTCGAAGTTGTAGTGCTAGTGGCTGCATACCAATTAAATACATTATTCAAAACAACACAATAAGTAGATTACGGTGCCTCAAAGATAGTAACTTCTTTGTATTCTTTATATAACAATAACCTACCTAACAGCCGTGCACCTAAATATACAAATAACGCCAAGAATCGAGGAGTATTGTCTTCCAGACATATCTTTCTAAGCACACGATCAGCAAGAATACGGTTCGCAGCCTGATCTAGAGCACCAAGACGCATCAGCTGATAAAAAACATCATGCACAAGCGACCCTCTCAATAGGCATCTAGGCATGATTAAAAATCCGGTAGCACCATCCCAGGTATATCCGCGTTTTATTAATAGCTGCCCAGTAGTTGACAATTCCATGAAATCGAATATCAGATCATTTGGTGGATATATATCAGTTTGAACGATGTAATCTGACATCACCATATATCTATAAAGAGTTAGTGTGCGATATTTCATCATCTTCTCTCAGTATATAAGAGCGTCAACAACACGAGGTACATTTATGTTTTTGTCGTTTGATGGTGGTGAGGGCTGCGGAAAATCAACACAAATCAAGCTAACCTGTGAATGGCTAACAGAGCAAGGTTATGATGTAATAGCGTGCCGAGATCCAGGCAGCACACGACTTGGTGATTCTGTACGAGAAATCTTACTCCATCGTAATGATTTACAGATAAGTTGCCGCAGCGAGATGTTGTTGTATATGGCAGCACGGGCTCAACTAGTCGAAGAAATAATCAAACCGGCATTAGAACAGAAGAAATTTGTGGTCAGTGATCGTTACCTATTGGCTAATATTGCCTATCAGGGACACGCCAGAGGGTTAGATATCGAATCACTTTACGATATCGGCAGATGTGCAACCCAGGGGATTATGCCAGATCTTACTATTTTCCTTGATATTCCACTTGATGTTTCAGCAGCACGAATAAATCGCCCGCTAGATCGGATGGAAAGAATGGGCGATGAATTCCACACGCGAGTACGGGAAGGTTTCCTATCAGAAGCAGCAAAAGAACATAGTAAGATTGTTGTAATAAATGCAACTGGTTCGATTGACGAAGTTCAAGACATAATTCGTAAAATCATTCAAAACTATTCTGTTTGGTCTCAATTGTGAGGATGGGATAATGCGGCTGGCCATTTTATCAGAATCAGTTAATAATCTTGAGGTATTTCATGGCGGCTCCAGATCTGGGGGTAGGTTCGCCACATACTACACCACTTCCGAGGAAATGGCACATAGCTATGCCACGATGCACAATGACCGTTTCGGCACTGGAGAAGTCCACAAAGAAATAATAACGATAAGAAATCCAGCTCCAAAGAACATTATAAACGTGCAAGCGAAAAGAGCCGGAATAGATAACGATGATTATACACCTGCTAGTGTCTTTGACAACAATTTACACGGCGACAGGGAAGTAGCAACACTCGTAAACTCTCTGAAAAAGCTTGGTTATGATGGTGCCGTATTAGAGGATATAGGATATGGCGTTCAAGTTGAAGGTGAAGTTTTTATCGTCTTCAGTTAAACACCAGTAGTCGTCATGCTATAACACGATTTCAGTACGCACCTCAAGTATGCACCTCTATCTAGGAGACCGTCATGAGATGGCTAGTAGCGTGTTTGTTAGTGTTCGTCGCCAGCACAGCCAATGCAGGATGGCACGAGCGATTGGTTGAGGAGAAGTACCAGATCAAGGTCTATCCGGCGACAGTTTTGGAACGGTGCGATCACGGATGTCTCCATGCGGTCCAACCGGCACCGTACTGGGAAGAGCGAACCAGGACCGTTCGACAGACATACTGGGTCGACGAGCCGATTGTTTACTCTACTGCTCCGGTTTATATCTGCCCGCAGCCCGTTTACATCTGCCCGCAGATTTGTCCGGCTCCGGTCTATTACTACAGTTGGTAAGTCAACTTGTAAGCCGAGAAGATTTCTCGGCTTACGGACTATAGGTATATTATGTCTCAAGTGATAATTCTTCTCTGTAGCATCGTCCAAATCGGCGGGCTCGCTGCTATTTTCGAAATGTTGTATCACGACAGAGGGAATAGATATAAAGGATGGATCTACCTTATCGCCGGTTTCGCACCACTCTTCAAAATCCCATTCATCGAAAATTATCTGTTCATTGATTTGGCTGCGTTCGCTGCCGGATTTGGGTTATTGTTTATCGGTGTTAGCAAACTGTTCGCTGCGAATGCCGAGGACCAGTATTTAATAATCAATTCCCATCACGCCGACACCGACATAGAACGAACCATCGACCTCGATTAATAGAGTGCATAATGTCGAACGAACACACATTTCCACCACGCGACTTGGACATGGAAGCACAATCCATGGAAGCCTTCCAAAGGGGCGACAGTATCACGATACAACAACGAATCTTCGAATTGCGTGTCGAGGCCGTAAAGAAGTATCTAGTGGACAATCCTTCGATTCCCGTAGAAATAGCGATACAAGAAGCGGTACATGTGTTGTTCATTGTACCGCTGCAAGAGAAGATTGCCTTGCTTGAAAAATACAAGTCGGCAATCGAAATGATTGAAAAAGGCCCGATAGTCGCAGTCTCAGTGTTGGGCGTTAGCGAATTCAGCATAACAGCTAAATCTGGAGTAGCGTCAATCTCGTCAACCTATAACGACGAATCGTTAGCTGATGCTATCATATCAGTTGGGAAGGCGTACACGCCATGAAAGTCCATATAACGCAGTGTCTATGCCCGAGTAGGCATTGTATGATGGCCATAGCTTGGGAAGAATTCAACATGACTCCGCAAGAGGCGGAAAGCTCGCTGCGACAAATCGTTGAAGACGGCGTAACTCGTGGGCTTGTCAAACCGTGTTGCGGTGTATGTGGATCAGAGGACCTGCGATATGAAGACGGTGTAACGCGGTTCGATTCTCTCAACGAAGCAGAGGGAGAAATAATCCAAATTCAAGCTGAAAATCTAAAGGCTAAAAGGATGCTAGATGCCCTCAGAAATTAAGAGGAGATAAAATGCCTGGGCCAGTAAGTGATTCATACGATCCAGTTTGGGGAACGGCAGAGAATGAAAGTATTGTTCGTGACGGCATTAGTGAGATGGACGCCAAGCTAACAGAAATGCTGCATAACTCGCCTCCACGTTTCATCCTTGACGTTATCCGAGAACCAAACGGCAAAGCGTTTAGTGTGAATCTTACTGAACGCGAAATGCGAATATTACGATTTTCTTGCCGTGTTGCGCTTGAAGAAGAGAGCATTTGATGTATGATTGCAGCGAAGAGGAGACACGCTTCGGACAGCCTATTAACGGCAAGCTACTCGTTGTAGGTAAATCGGCTGCTGCCGATTTTACGAGCGACAAGCCCTGGGCTTGTATTTCTATTGGATGTGAGCCTGGCGATTGGCCGAGAATCAACAAATGTCAGCTTGTCAGTTTGCTACAAATCGCATTTGCTGATATCGACAAGCCAAATGAAGACAAGATTCTGTTCGACGAAAACCATGCAAGACAAATTTGGAATTTCGTCGAATCTACATGGGACAAAGTCGACTTACTGTTGATTCATTGTTTAGCTGGCACATGCCGTTCGCCCGCAGTTGCCGCTGCTATCGCAAAAGCCAAATATGGCGATGACAGCCTATATTTTGGATTGCATACACCAAATATGCTCGTCTATCGCATAATGCTAAAGGAATATTATGAGCGACATACTCAAGTTTGAACCGACCCCAGAACCAGAGCTTACAAGGGAAGACTTTATCCCTGGCACATTAAAGAACCCGAAGCCCTGGGGCATTTTGGATATGCGAACGAAAACGTGGATGGGGACGTCGACACATCCTTTAACTTTTGGCCACAGAATCGCCGCGCAAATAGTAGCACAGACTTTGAGCGAGCAACTCGAAGTTCCTGTCGGTCGGCATATGGCGAAACCATACACTGGTGCTAATGTGAAAGTTGAAGACATTAGCACGAGGATTTCTTTTGAAGAGGCTATGAAAAGGGCCTGTGGAGAATAAAATGCGTAGTAATTTCTTACATTCACACGACCAATTGCATCGAAATCCGGACCACGATCATGTTATCGTTGATCGTGCGGATTGGGAAGAAGCACATCGAATCCTCAATAGCAAGCAAAAGACATTCGACTTCATTGTGTGCCTCGACAGCGGCACTGATATGAAGCTAATAGCTAATCCTCTTGCAGAAGCCGGGTGCGACGATGGCACAATCGCTAGTTGTGGCGACCGCGTTTGGATACGATTCAGCCGAGAGGCCGAGTCGCTCGAACAAGCTATCAAATCGGCAGTAGCCGACGTTCGCAGTGCGAAGTGCTGCACGGTTGTTCGTGTCGAGATCGAGGTCTAATTTGAAGAAGATATTTTGTCGTTTCGGTGAATGGTTTGTTTGTGATTATAGGGACTATCAATATGAGCATAAAACAGACAAACCAATTACCGAAACGAAAAACGACGTCATCTGCGTATCTGACGACCCAGATGTAAAAGAATTCTTATCTGAGTGCGACAATGTTCATATTCTTCTCGAACAAGAGATGGCACAGGTCGCCATCGATATGCATATCAGTCTAAAGAGCGACGGCCTTGGTATTGTTGTTAAACGTGAATGCGACGTGCAGAAACTCGCAGACGCACTCATTGCACGTGGATGGGAGGAGGGATTCATCCCTATAGGCCCATGATTTGGTTTGTCGCCGATATGCATTTACGACACGGAAATGTGCTCAAGCACATGCCGCTTAGAGCCTCTACGTTCGGCGACATAGATACGATGAGCGAGCACTTCATCAATGAGTGCAATCGCGTTGTGAAACCGAACGATGAATTACGTGTTCTTGGTGATTGGATTTGGGGTGCTAGCTGGTACGGGCACTATCGTGCAAAGTTCAAAGTCCGCAAAATACACGTCGTAGGCGGCAATCACGATTATCGATCTCTTATCAAACACGTCTCATCGTATAAAGAGATCGATTACGCCAAAATCGACGGCATCAGGTTCCATCTATGCCATTATCCGATATTCTCTTGGCGCGGCCGTGAAAGGCCGAAATCGATACATCTATATGGACACTCTCACGGTAGATCGGAAGCATTCTTGAACGAGCATTTTCCAGGACGAAGAGCTATGGATGTTGGGATAGATAACGCCTTCACGTTGCTTGGAGAATGGCGACCGTTTTCACTCGATGAAATACTATCAATCTTGAAGATTGCAAGATGCCCTCTCTGCAACAAGATTGATCCACGGCATGACAAAACATGTCCGAATTTCACCACAAAGTATTGTGATGACTGATATGTATAGTATTATCGGTATTACGATCTGCTTTTATTATGTCGCCTATCAATTTGGACGCTTCGTTGAGAGGCGTAGAATTAAAAGAGGTACACATGGTTGAAACGGCAGCCAAGTTACCACAAATGCAGGAGCATTTATTCTTCCCTTGGTACCCATTGCCAACTGAAAATAAATATCTATATGGAAAACATAGAGAAGACCTACCAAGTGATGCCCAAGTACATCTCTATAACGATGCGTTTTGGACAACCGAAGAACTCCATAAATTGGGTGCATTACCGCCAAAAAGTTGCTTTTGTGAAGACGGAACAATAATTTGGTGAATTATTGAAAATATGCCTGAAGCCAGCACAAAGCTAAAAGTGACGTTTGAAACCAAAACCAAAAAACAATCTTCGCTTCTGGTCGAAGCAGATTGTGCTGAGGTTTTATATGACGACAACGATAACGAAGTCGACAGCGAGTTTTCAGAATTAACACAGCATTTTGAGGAAGGTGTCAGGCGTCGGCTTATAAATGCATTTGGTAGCAAAGGATATAGAGTTATAAAGATCGAGAAGGTCGATACCTAACGAAATGTATAAGAGAGTGCTAACGAAAAGTCAATATGCAATGCTGTCCATGATTGTTGATGGCTATCAGAAGCTCGTTTGTGATATGATAGGCCCCAATCATCCTACAGCAAAATGGTTCTGGCGTGAAACGGGATGGCGAATCGATAACCGTGATAGATATGTTACAAAAGCTGCAGCAAAGCTACTTGACAATTCACATAAACCGCTGGAGGTTGTCGGTTAATCTATGAAAACCACAGAAATCAAAGAAGGCGAGATTTACGAGGGATGTAACGGGACGCAGAAAATCGTCGAGAGCATTATCGACGGCGTTGTCAACTGGCGTAGAGTGACACCACCAAGACACTTTGGTAAGCCTGGAAAAGAATCTGGAAATAATTCTTTGAAGACTTTTTCTGGCTGGGCTTATCAGAAAGCACAAAGCTAGAAATTAATAATAACTCCTGTTCGTGCTATAACGACGAACAGGAGAAACAATATGATCGCTGTGACGAGAACGTCTATCACATTATCTTGGCTATTGCGCGTTTTGGCTGACAGGCAGTGGCACGCAACTTTCGAGTTATTAAATCGTGCTACCCAAGAAACGAAGCCGGAGGCGGCTGCACGGAGATTTCTCAAACGCCGGGGAAAGAACCTCGATGAAGTCCCAGTCGACAAAGCCGTCGAAATGGGCATCAGAGCATTCGTCCAACAGGCGATGTCTCGTGCTTTCACGAGGGGATTGGTTGAATATCGCGGCGAGCAGGGGTCTGATGATAGAGAAATCAGGCTTACTGGGTGGTGGTGTCAAGCTTGCGGCACCAGACAAGCGACCGAGAAATCTCCAGATAACCTATGCGACTCATGTCACGACACCGCTAATGCGTCGAACTCACCCAAATGGTGTTGGAATTGTGGGTGTAAACAATCATCTACGCGCCAAATAGATGGTCTGTGCTGCACGTGCAAAGAAACCCTTAACTCGGAGATATCATGAATTTTATCATGAAGGATGGTGTGTTATCTCAGACAGACCGTGATCTTGCTTGCGATAGCGGGCGTTCCGATAACGACATACACCAGGGATACGTATCGGAAAAGCTAATCAAATTCGGCGTCTGCCAGTCTGTCGAAGTGTTCGTACGAAGGCAGAAAGATAATCCGCAGGTTGAGTTTACTTATCTAGTCGACCTGGACCTGTTCGGGCGGAATATGATGATTGGTGTGGCCAACGAAGTTGATATGCTCGACTTGATGGCCAAGATAACACCATATATCAGCATCTGTTTACAAAGTCTAGGGTTTATTACATAGTATTTCAAAGACCACGGTCCCGTAGCTCAGTGGTTAGAGCAGGCGACTCATAATCGCTTGGTCGTAGGTCCGACTCCTACCGGGACTACTGCCGGTGTAGCTCAGTTGGTAGAGCAGCGGTTTTGTAAACCGCTTGTCGTGGGTCCGATTCCCTCCACCGGCTCTAGTTTATCATCTATCTCCCTCGTGCTATAACGAAGCAGGAGAAAACATGACAAAGAAATTCATTCCACCGCAAATCAAGGCGAAGAGCGATCCGGCCTGGAAGCTTGGCGACAGTGCGGCCCCAGGTTCAATTGTTCAAGCCGACGTTGAGAAGGCTTATCGTCGTGGCTTCGCCCAAGGCGTCCTGACCGCCCAATACTTCCTTGAAAGAGGTATAGACCCAGAAGACATGGCACAATGGGCCGCAGTCATCGAGAAGTGGCGGGAATGTGGAGCAAAATGGATCAAAGGGCAGCCGGTATTGGTCCAGTTGCCACCTGAACCCAAAATCAAGAAGGGGAAGAGATGAACATCCACAATCTTCTCGACCCGACTTCGATGTGTTCTGATCAGAAGAACTTCGCCGACACGGTAACAAAAGACGGTCGAAGGATTCGCACAGTTTGCAAGGTTTGTGGTAATTTTGTTGGCTATCGACCGGTTGAAGAGGAAAAGAATGAGCATCGAAAATCATCCAAATTTTCACGCCGTAAACTTCACAACCCAAATAACCGCTGCTTTCTATGAATCGCTTCGCGGTGACGCGAACAAAGACAACGCACCAGACATCACCGATGCTATTGTAGAGTTCGTAGCCCGAATTGAGAATAGGGTTGACTCAAAAGTCTGGTTTTGTCAAGAAACGGGTTGTACAGCACTGGGGAAGACGGAATGTGCGGGTACGAGTTGTAAAAATGGCTGAAATTGACCACGAATTTACCAAGGAAATCGTCTGTCCGTACTGCGGCTACGTTCATAGCGAAAGTTATGATTTCGGTGGCGGTGGCGAGGAAGACAGCGAAGCCGAGTGTGGTCGTTGCGACCGAAAATTCAACTGGTCGCGAATGATTTCTGTCAGTTACTCAACCTCCAAGATTGATGGAGAAGAGGACGAAGACGGCGATGATGAAGACCGCGACCATTATGACGAGGAAGAAGGCCATCGTGACGATTGCTGGTGTCATGACCCCGATATGGGAGCGCAGTGATGCCAAGAGCATTTTACCGGTGTTCTTGTGGTAGGCGATGCGAAGTCAGATACGTAGGAAGATGTAGTGAACCTCCAAAAGTTTACTGCATCAACTGCACGAAGATACGGATGGAATTGACCGGATGTGTGCCGTCTGGTGATACTAAAATCAAACGGACAGAGATATAATGACAAAGGAAGACGTTCTAAAAACAATCGAGGTCCTTGCCAAGACCAATGATTGGAGCACTAGAATTGTCAGGGACGTCAAGAGCATTTCACCGTTTCTATTGGTCCAGAAGGAACTATGCGAACTTATCATCTACTCTGATTCGGATAGAGATGACGTTTTGTGGGCCTGCTCATATCCGGAGATGGATGACGAATTCAGGCTAAGCAGAGATGGTGATAATTGGTTCATAGCGAATTCGCCAGCCGACCCAGCTTTAATTGTGCAATCACTAGAAGATCAATTCCAAGCAGTCAAAAGATACAACGAACCACATTTAGTTGGATAATGAGTGCCTGTAGCTCAGTTGGATAGTAGCAAGGGGTTTCTAACCCCTAGGCCGGGGGTTCGAGTCCCTCCAGGCATACTTGGATAGTTGGCCGAGTGGTCTAAGGCTACGGTCTTGAAAACCGTCGTGGGCGAAAGTCCACCGTGGGTTCGAATCCTACACTATCCGCTATGAATATCTCTAAGACCCACTGGTATTATTGCAGCAAATTGGGTTGCCGATTGTATTATGTGGCCCCACGCCATCATCAAGATAGGCCAGTTGTTGGAGTGAAGGTCTGGTGCCCCGCTATCGATTCTTATGTCCAGATTTCTCTGGTCGGAGTAGGAGCAGAAGGAGCCAAAGAATTCAGTTGGCTGCCAGCGTTTCCCGTCGATTTGTTCCATAAACCGTACAAGATTGACCCGCGCCTCTCCAAAACTTGCAATCAACAGATGATGGACGAGTGGGAGTATTTGATTGCATCGAAATCGAGGAGAAGTGGATGGCCAGCAGAAGTCCATTAACAGACCCACTACGTGGTGATGTTATTACCGCCAATGGCTGTGATATTGGTAGAGAAGTGAATCACGTCGACCGCTTCCGAGTTGATTATAGTCCTTGGAGTGGCGGAGGGGCAGAATATCGCCCAGATAGTTCGTGCTCAATTGAAACTTGGCGTCGTTGGTGTCGTGAGCATAAGGCTATAGCATTGAAGAAGGATAAATGATGGATGCCACAATGCTCAGAATAAAGACGAAATTCATGGTGTTCTTTGAGCGTATTCCTGGTGCAGATCACGAATATGCGATGAACAAGTTGCTTGAATCAATCGACTGTTGGGCATTCAGCAAGGATATAGATATCGTCGGGTGGAAGTGGAGACATATGACGGAAGGCTCGCGCGACAATCCGACGATATATGTCGAGGCTGAAATAATCTATCGCGAAACTATTGAATCTTTCAACATTGCAGGTAGAGCCGATGAAAACCAAACTCACGCAAGTGATTGAGGAACTAACACGAATACGAGATCGAGTCGGTGATGTTGAATTCGAAAGTGCTATTCACGGCGAGATCGTCGAAGCAGACACAACACAGTGTTTCGCTACGGAAAATTTCCGCATTGTGGCGATAGCTGACGCAGATGGTTATCCTGTTCTTCCCAGTCTTGTTGTCACACCAATTAGTAGGCTGTCGATGGCGACATTAGATGTCAAAACTGAAGAATTCCAACGTCAAGAGTTGGCTGGCTTATTGGCTCAATGTACACCGAAGCAGCAAGAATTTTTCAACAAAAGCGTATTTCCCAACGGCGTCCCCAAGGATATGTTAGTATCAGCATACAGTCTTTGTGAGCGGACGCTGAGAAAAAACGAGAGTGGAAAATGAACAGACGCAGTTTTATTGGTTTTATGTCGGCATTTTGTGTTCTGCCTTCGTTGTTCGGTAAAATGAGGTCCAAAGTTGTGGAACTTGAAGAAACCACAACTATGAACATCCCAAAGAAGTTCAGCCCAGAAGCACAAAAAAGGACTGTGGAGATAGTCTATTTCGGTCTAAACCAACATATCGCTTACTTTGCTGGTGTTGTACCATTGTCGATAGGTGATTTGCATTACGGAGATCTGTTTCGGATCAGAGAGCCTGATGGTACGTTGGTTTCATTAAATGGAACTACTGTTTTCAGAGCAGATAGTGAACCATCTTGCAAAGACGGAAAGTGGAGTATTGAAGTAGGATCAGATATCGAGGGGTGCTAATGGAAAATGCAATCAAAGAGACGAAGTTCTGGTTCGCTTGCTTCTACGGCAAAGAAGCGAAGTTGAACTTGCTCGGCCAGATCATATTTAGCCCATTCATATTGTTTATTGGGTTTGAATTATTTGTCATGGAGTCCCTTTTCACAAAGAGAAGCTAGAGTGGCGAAGAAGAAGAAACCATCGGGAAGAGGCAAACTTTCGACCGGTTCGTTTACCGATTTCAAGCAAGAATTTTCATACGATTTAGATTCCATTCTATTCCTTGCAGCATTGCAACAATACATCAGGATGGACATTGAGGATTTGGCGGTTGAAATGTCTGGCGAGAACAAAATGTGTATCCCAAGATCAACGATGGAGAAGGCCGCGAGACAACTCGGTCTCGGCGCTTGGCTCGACAAATGGCCCGCTGAGAAACCGGGTGGCTCATGACCTCTATTACGGTATCAATGATTGGCAAGGATGAAGAAGACCATCTTAGCCGATGTATCAAATCGGTTAAGGGTATCGCAAAAACAATCGTCTATACTGATACCGGAAGCACAGACTCATCGATCAGAATAGCCGAATCACTCGGATGTCATATACGTATCATTCCATTTGAGGATTTTGCACAAGCACGGAATGCAGCAAAAGAAGGACTTACGGGTGATTGGATTCTCCAGATTGACGCTGATGAAGTCCTCTTCAACCCAGAGGGTTTGTTGCCGTTAGTAGAATCAGATTATTACGAAGCGTACGTGCTCGCTCAAGAACATTTGGTACTCGGCGGTAACAAGACAGCGATGGGCATGCGGTTATTTCGCAATCGACCGCATTACCAATATGTCGGTTGCATCCATGAGATGCCAGAAGATATGAAGGCGACTGGACCAGATAAAGCCATATCGCCTTATATGTTCGTCCAAGATGTATGTTTTGCACATTTCGGTTGTATTGATGAGAAACTGCGACGTGCGAAAGTATCAGACCGCAACTTGCAACTTCTCATCAAAGACTTGCAAGTCAATCCTGGCAGGTCATATAACAAATACTTGATGATTCGCGATTATCTGAACATCTACAAGTGGCGAACGCAAGCAAATGGGTTCAGATGCAGATTCAAGTCAATCGAGCATTTCCTGCTCTGTGCGATTATCAGAGATTACGAACGATACAAAAACGACCTGCTGCAGCGTTATCGTGGTCTTGCTCAAGAGGTTTGTGAAGCCGCTCAATCAGTATTACAGCAGCAAGATCTTCAGTATATTGAGACGGACCTCGAACCAGTCACGCTGTTATCGCTAGGACTGTCGTCATGAGAATTAAATCAGACTTTCACGATTTCTATGATTGCGGCCAAGCTTTCGGTCAGGACCAGGAGCTTGTCTATATCCGCAAAAAGATCGATTTCCCTTTGGCGACCGAACTCAAAACAAAACGAGCACCGTTCCCTCTACCAGACGTCGACCGCAATAGCGGATATACCAGAATTGGCGAGTTACCGACCGGCATGCGATTTTACGTCATTGGTGTAGCCGGAAAGGTTTATCCTTGCTTCCAGATATACTGGCATTATCCGAACACTCTGGAAAAAGACGTTGAAGTTTTCTGTTATAGTCTTGCTGATATTGATAAAGCAATCAAAGCGAAATGCAACAAGAAAGCACAAGACACATTCAACGAAGCAATGTTGAAGAAAGGCAAACGATATCATCGGCGCTATTCGATATCGATGAGGCGTGCAGAATTCGAAGCCTTCTTCACAGAATGGGATCGAGAGAATCAAGCAGCGAAGATACAACCATTATTCACACAATACCCAGTCTGGGCGATTGAAGCTCGTTATGATGGCTGGTATGTCTGCTACAACTGCTCCTTGAAGGAATATAAGTTCTTCAAGGTGAAGGATACCGTAACAACCTATCAAGAAATCGCTATGTTTCTGGGCGGGCTTGCAACTCCACAGAAGCCAATACCGGTGCCATCAGACAAGGATATGGTCGGTATTAAAGGATTTGATAGATTTAGCTTCCGCAAAGAGCCAAGCAAGAAGAAGAGAAAATGAAATTCGTTTCGAAAGATGCGCCAGTAACGGAGTCGACGCTACCTATCGCCATGGCACTATATATCGTCCGACCGGGTATCAAGGTATATCAATGGGATGTGATAGGGACATGGAAATTCATTAATGGTTCCGGCACTAATCATCCGCAGCAGACGGCACGATGTTCATTCTCAGACGCCGTTGCCGCGTTCTTACTCGGTGAGATTGGTGACTATTATGGAGATTGGGTCAGCAGGACGCTAGAACAGGTCACGAATTGCAATAATGGCTCTATAGTGCAAATAAACGATGTAGAGATCAAGCCTAGATCAATCTGTGTCATATCGAAGGATGAGCTTGACATGCTCGTCTATGATGGCCTTCACCCCGTTGGATATGAGCCGTAATGTGAATTTATCGCTTGCGGCTGTCGTGCTACAACTAGTTTTTGATATTGCAGTAAGGGAACAGAATGAACCTCGATCAACTCGAAGCACTGCTAAAATCGGCTAAAACCGCACAAGATCTGTTTGGCAATGACCCAGATAAGACATATCGTGAATGGGCACTTATTTGCCACCCTGACCGCTTCGCGTCCAGCACTGATGATGTGAAGGAACACGCTAAAGACGTCTTCACATTGCTTGAAAAACGCCACGAGGAATTGAAGACGCCACCAACAATCTGGGCGTCTCCAGATTTCGAATATCATCTCGGACCACAGCTTGGGAGTGGCGAAGTTTCGAAGGTCTATCTTGCCACACAGAAGAAGGGCAGCGATTCGAATCCGGTCATCCTCAAGGTCGCCCATGTTAAAGAGGCGAACGAATATATCGAGAAAGAGGCCAAGATTCTGGCTGATATACGTGTTCAAGCTGGTGATCGTAAATACAGCGAATACGTCGCCAAGCCAATTGAGCTTTTCACGCACGACGAGCTTCGAGTTGCCGTCCAGCAGCACTATGATGGATACTACACCGTCAGCGAGTACATGGCGAAGTATCCCAATGGTGTCGGCGGCAGGCATGTCGCATGGATGTTCAACCGGACACTCACAATTCTCGGTTTCACACATGCCATCAACTACATGCATTGTGCGCCGATGCCGATGCATCTTCTGTTCAACAACGTCAATCGCGGCTGCAAGTTGATAAGTTGGGCAAGCTGTTGCCGGATGGAACAGAAGCTTTCTGTTGTGCCGTTGTCTCACAAGGCATGGTATCCAAAACCAGAAATCACAAAACAATATCCGGCAACGCCAAGCTTGGATATTTATCTGGCGGCGAAAACAATGCTGGAAATGTGCAAGCAACACAAACCCGGTGAGGTTCCGTCGCAGTTGGTTGTGTTTTTGGAGTCGTGCGTCAACCCAAAGCCGCTGCAAAGACCACAAGACGCTTGGAAACTGCTTGACGAATGGAAGCATCTGCTCAAGAAGGTCTATGGACCTCCGCGATACGACGCTTTACCGATGTAATTAACCCACGTTCCTTTAACTTATGGAGTGATTGCTATGGGTGGTACCAGTTGGTCTAACGACCATTACAAAGACCGTGCTACAGTGCGAGCCGCAACCGGCAGGCCGACCTTTGCTTATGACAGTGCGATGAAATCAGCCCCGGCCAGCGCCCGCAAAGTCCACGATAGCCTCAATCCGTTCGGCGTGAAGTTCCGCGAAAGCCGCGACAGTGACGCTCACCCGACGAGCTTGGCTATCGGCGTGTTCTTCGACGAAACCGGCTCCATGGCACGAGTTCCGGTACAGTTCCAGACCGCATTGCCGCAATTGATGGGCCTTTTGATGCGGAAGGGCGTCGTCGAGCATCCGCAAGTTCTGATCGGCGCTTTCGGCGATGCGAGCGGTGGCGGTGAAATCGCACCACTACAAGTCGGTCAGTTCGAATCTGGCATCGAGATCGAAGATTGCCTGACCAACATTTACCTGGAAGGGGCTGGCGGAGGGCAGAATACCGAGAGCTATGAGTTGGCCATGTACTTCATGGCCCGGCATACGGCCCTCGACTGCTTCGAGAAACGGAACAAGAAGGGCTATCTCTTCCTGACCGGCGACGAGTTGTATTATCCGCAAGTGAAGGCCGAAGAAGTCAAGCGGCTTATCGGCGACACGCTGCAGGAGAACATCCCCGTCGAAACAATCATGGAAGAATTGCAGACGATGTATGACGTCTACTTCCTGATTCCGAATGGCACCAGCCATTACAACGCTCCGTGGTTGCTGGAAGGCTGGCAGAAATTGCTCGGCCAACAAGTCCTTCGTCTCGACGACCCCGATGCCATCAGCGAAGTCATCGCGAGTACGATCAGTCTTGCCGAGGGCTATGACCTCGATTCGGTTGGCCGTGGCCTCGATGAAGCCGGTGTCTCCAAGGATCGACGCGCCTCAATCACCAAGGCTCTCGTTCCCTTGGCCGATTCGGCTGGTCGCAAAATCGTCAAGGGTTCCGTTTCCGGAACCGGACTGGCGAAGATCTGACAATCGGGTGAAGACTCGTAGCAGGCCCTACCCAAAGGGTAGCCGACAGGGTTGGAAGGATCGGCTCTCGCCTGCTATGAGCCTTATTTTATCGGAGATGGCTATGAGGCGTGCCGTTGTAACTATCGGTTTGGGATTCGGCGACGAGGCCAAAGGTGCGACCGTCGACAAAGTATGTCGAGAGTTGCACGCCGATCTCGTTGTCCGTTATTGTGGTGGTTGTCAGGCCGCACATAATGTTATCCTACCAGATGGCACTCATCATACATTTAGCCAATTCGGTTCCGGTTCTCTACATCATGTGCCGACCTACATTGGTCCAGATGTAATCATTTCGCCATTTTTCATGGTTAATGAGGCGAAGCATCTTTCCGAACTTGGCCTGAATCCGTGGAAGCTGCTGAGCGTCGACCAAGAATGTCTTATCACAACTCCCTATCATCAGTCATTAAATCGAACCCTAGAATGCAAGAGAGGGGATGACAGGCATGGTTCTTGCGGTCTTGGTATAGGTACAACGCGCGAGCATTCAATCCTTCAACCTGATGACGCATTGCGATTGAAGGACTTGCGAGTTCTGTCCTACAGCGGACGCAAAGCTGCCATTGGCAAATTGAAGAAGATTCAACAATGGGCATCTAAGCAGGCTGGTGCACCTGTTGAAGAGTATCTCGATCCGGACTCGCTTTACATCCATCTTGTTGACGCTTCGCTCAAAATCAACGTAGTCGAAAAGATGCCAGATTTCAAGATGGCCGTTTTCGAGGGTGCTCAAGGCATGCTACTTGACGAGAATCACGGCTATCATCCGCATACCACGTGGTCGACTGTCACTCTCAAGCATGCTGGTGAATTGCTTCGAGGGTCAGATACCGAAGTCAATGTCATGGGATGTATTAGAGCATATATGACAAGACACGGAGCAGGGACCTTCCTATCTCATGACCAAAATATGATGGCCGATGCACTAAATATCGATATCGGCAATCCGCCCAACGAGTGGCAAGGCCGCATGCGATACGGCCTGCTTGATTTAAATGTCTTGGCCTACTCAAAGGCGGCTCTGGGAGGTCAGCTTCATAACATCTCTTTGAGTTGTCTAGATCACGTCAGTCGTTTAATCCCTGTCCTAGACGGAGATATAAAACACGTAGACTACATCGAACTCAAAAAGATGATAGAGCAAACATTGGCTCCTATTGTCGTTACTGGTAGAGGGCCAACATACGCTGACCGGCAAATGGGTGAGCTATCATGGTATCCATTAGAGGAGGCAATTGAAATAGATGGCTAAAGATGTTCGTTCCGATACAGCTAAAGCACGCGACACATGGCTCGCGTCAGACGAAGGACAACGTTGTTGTGCAGGCTCAGCCGAAGGGTTATTTCTACGCAACAGAATCGAGTGTGCCTTTCTCGCTGGTGCTAAGGTTACGGAAGCACAACTTGAAGAAAAATTGAAAAAAGTCAGAGAATCGGCAATAGAATTAGCCGATCAGATTCGTGCTATCTAGGAGAGGATATGACGCCTAGTGAGATAGTTGAAGCTGCAAAAACTTTGGCCCGATCTACTGAGACTTGGGCAGACTTATCAAACGCATTATTCAATCAGGTGAATGGGATAATTGCGGTCGCGTATCCGACTAGAGCAGACAGAATAGCATTTAGACAGACTTCTGAATACAGAGAAATCAGGCAGATATTAAATGATACCATCGACCGTACCGGTCTGATTGATGGCGCGACCCCGAAAAAAGTTAAGGTTCTGCTCGATGCGACTCCGAACAGCCATTAAAATTCAGCGGTTCTATGAAGAGCCGATCGATAGAAGGGGCAAACTGCGACATAGAGGCTTAGGTTGGCCATATAACGTAGGGCAATATTTGGCGTCACGCACTGTATGTAAAAGACACTGGCGTGATCGCCGAGTGCCGTACATACCTTCGGCAGATGAACTCGAAGACCGCGCAGAAATACAAGTATGCATGCTGGCTGATGTTCTGATCGAAGACGAAGATGAACGAGAAACGTTCAAAGAACATGCGTTATCAGAGCTAGCCAGCACTAGAAAATAGTGCCATGGATGATGACCGATGCCCTTTAACTGATCCTCGACCTGGAGATATGGTCGAAGCTACTATTGCGGATGACGACGTTGTATGCTTAGTAACTATGGTCGTCACCGAGGATGCACAGCCTATTACCTTCGATATGTTCAAAAACGGGGAGCTATACCCTTCCCACAGAGCAACAATTACATCTTGGCAAATGTGGTGCCAGATTCATGGTGCCGAAGTCAGGCATAAAAGCTCAAGTTAAAAATCATTATTTCTCGTGCTATAACTGGTCACACAGGAGACACGAGAATGAGTAAGATTATTTCTCAAGGGCATTTCACCGCCATTGGGATGCGTGCGAAAATCGAAGACGATGACGCGATTGTTATTAACACTTGCGGCAATAACGACACGCGACAAAGAGGCACCCCCAATTCTTGGGTCTGGTGCAATCCCACAAATCGCGCCATCATACACCCATACCACGACATCCAGGCTGTCAGTGTTGAATGCCTTTGGCAGGGCACGAAAATCAAGCCCGGCATGATAGGCCCAGACCTCGAATGTCTTGGCGGAGAGTGGAGGAGAGGCAAAGGAAAGCGTCCCGTTGGTGCGTACGCCGGTTTGGGCCAGCCTCTTATCACTTCACCAGGAGAAGCGCGACGGGCTATTTACATCCCGGCATTCGCCCGACTTGTTAATCACTGGCTCCAGGATTCCGAAGTTGCAGAATGGGTCCAACAAGCGAAAGAGTATGACGGGGCGATTTATCTGCGCGATTTTGATACTGGTCGTGGCGTTGATCGCGATGGACCAATGTCACATGCGTGGTTATTATGTGAATTCTTGAACAACGGCGAGTGGCCAAAATGATACACCAGTTTGTCAAAGAAATGGTCGAGGAGATAAGCCTATTTTCTAAGGTTAAGGCTGGTGATCAGCTGACCCACCCCTCTGGAAGAAAAGTTCAGATCACTAGTGGGCAATTTTGGGGTGCACATGGAGTATCTAACTTTTGGTATTGGCGTGAAGTATTGGAAGATGGTAGCCTTGGTCCCGAAGAACATGGCTATGGTTGGGCGTTAGATTAGAGGCACAAGATGCTATTGCAACAAGCTTTCCCGCAGTACGGCAGAAGGAACGATCTCAGGTTTTTGCCACCCAAGGGCACCTTGAGTCCAGATTTTGAAAGATTGAAAGCCGATAAGTGCATTCAGGCGGAAACAGATTCGTTAAGAGATCTGTTCTCTATGCTCATGGGTCTAACTGGATGCAACCCATGCAACGGTTGCCCCGTATGGGAACGGAAGGGACCGGCTTGCAAAGCATTCCAAAACAACCATAGTGCCTATCAGGCTTGGAAATCGGAACACGAAGAGGAAATAAAAGAGTATGTCACTCCTCGTAATGCTCCGAGAGGTCATAAATTCGACGGAATGAGTATGAAGCAAATTGCCGACGAACTCGGTGTAAGTCTTAGTGAGGCACGACGGCGTAAAGCAGACGGGACGTTATTCACATGAGCATGACCGCACCAGAATTTTGCCGTGGTATTAAGCGATGTGTAGAGGAAACATTAGGGCCGCTACACATCAAACTAGTCATACGCACACCGCGCCGCCTCCCCACTGGTGCCGCCGCATTCTGCAATATATCGGTAGAAGCCTATATCGATTTGCAGTGCAATAGAGGCAAGCGACAATTTGCAACCCTGACGATTTCGCCGACGAGAGGCGAGATTACAGGTGGAACGATGATTAATAGCCACGCCATATCGCTCATCAAGTTGATCATCAAAGACTACGCATTCTACAAGAAGATGCATATGGATGCGATAGCCACATGCGTCCAAGATGCCAATCGCATCATATCTGAGGTACTGTGAGACAATATGGCCAAAATCCAAAAAGACATTAAGGATATGAATGAGATCGAGCTATACTTCTTAATTGAAGAGTGTGGCTTTTTTTGTTGGCGTATGAACCATGATATGGCTGATGGTAGAATCCCGCAAAAAGACCACGCAGCCATTGATGCTGATATCGTCGTCATAAAGAAAAAACAACTTGATGCAATCAATGAGCTGCCACGTGTCGGCGTCGAAAGTCCGCTTGACGAATCTGGTCGACCGAACGACAATTACTGGTTGTGGTACCGTAAATGGCACGCATGGCACCACAATATGTCCGATGGATCGTGGGATGCCGTCAATAAGCTATTATCATCCGGTGGTATTACGGATGTAGAGCTATCCGTTTTCAGGAGAGAAACCGAAGCATTTGTGCCTGATATAAAGGCAGAGTTGGAACGACAGAAAGCTGCATTAACAATGATGGAGAAGCCATGACAGATTCAGTCCCACAAGAGCAAACACCAGAACAAGCACCGGAAGAGGATTACCTCGCCGCTGCGAGCGAGAGGCTGAACAAAATGATGGGTATGCTCGGGCTCGACAACCGTGCAGACTTCCAGAAACGCATGGAAGAGATTTCGCTGAAGTCAGCGGAAGAATCGCTACGTCGAACTGAATTCGAACGTGAGGTCGCACAAATCAATCGTGATGCCGCATTGTTGAGCTTCGATGCGATGAGGACGAGAATTCAGACAGAACAAACTGAGTGCACGGAACGGATGAAAATGGCACAACTTGCCATTCTGCATTACAAAGAATTCCAGCGGCCATCACGCCAGCCGGGTGTAAGCATTCAAAAGATCGATGACCGTTGGGTGATGGAGCTTGACGGTGTATCGGCTACCGGCGACA
>Ga0172381_10002295_pt1 | contig 21257 bp, 31 predicted proteins | sample Leawel6488metaG_FD_119754 | JGI IMG/M metagenome (GOLD analysis project Ga0172381, IMG submission 119754) | Leachate microbial communities from a municipal landfill in Southern Ontario, Canada - Leachate well 64-88 metaG | ecosystem: Engineered > Solid waste > Landfill > Unclassified | place...
ACTTTGCAAGTTGCACTGTACGTACTACCAACTCTTTAGGCATTGTCTCACCAAGCTTTCCCAGTTCAAGCACTCTGACCAGTCGGCATTGTCTTGCACTTTGCCATTAGAATCTACAATGCCAGCTGAGCATCCGTTGAATTCTACACACTCACCGGCACAGCGATTGCAGTCATCGCCTGTTTCTGGACTGTAGCCATTGCCTTCACAAAGCGTGCATTCTATCCAGTCAGCCTTACTGCAACCATTTACACGTGCTTTGCACGCCTCAGCAACTGCCTCACTTGTTACTTGTTCTGTTGCAATCTCCCAAGCAACGTCTTCTGGCCTGTTACCTGGTATGTCACTAAGTTCCACACCAGGCGGCAGCCATCCATCTTGGCTCATGGTCGACCACCATTCTGTCTCCTTGCGCAGCGGCGTGAGAGTGCGGCCAATGCATCAGAAGCTTCAGCAATAGTAAGATCTGCTCGAGGCTGGTTAAGACCATGCATTTCGCAACCTTTACGCAGCCGCTCCATCATTTCTTCAGGTGCGCGTGTTGACTCGCGCTCTACAGCGCCATACGCAATCTTGCCGCCAGGACTAGTCATAGTACTCATCCTCGTATGTATTAAAGCGCTCCAGAATACGATCTAGCATAGGCTTGTAGGTATCATCGTAAACCGGTAGCTTGGTCGCTGGATCGATGTTAAGCACTGGCCTGAACTTCTCGCGCAGATGCTCATAGACCTCATCAAGATAGTGCTCAGGATCTTCTGTAAGTTCAGCCACTAGCCAATCGGTCAGCTCATCAGTAGTAGCGATGTTTTCACCGTCAGCCTCTATGCTCTCTACTGCCGCAACACGTGCAGCATACTTGTCAAGCATTTCATCAAGCGTGTCTGCAAGCGGTATTGCCCGCCCAGACTGCTCTCTTGGCGGCTGCAGGCCTATAGTGCGCTGCATATCATATAGCGCTTGTATCTTGTTGAGCTCAACCGTTTCATCCTCACTGCGCCGCTCACCTTTGCTAATAAGGTACTTTGCGCGTGAGTTAACCTTCTCACAGTGAACACAAGTGTTGTAGCGGCCCTTACGACCGCCGTAATACTTGCGATACTGTTCGTTGGGCCGCTCTTCACCACACTGCTTACAGATCTTTGCCATAACGCCGCCTCTCTACCTGATGGCCAAAGTCAACTTGATAGTGTCTTGCATGCGCTTGTCGTGTGGGTATGCTGCGAGCATCTTCTGTATAAACATTGCATCCCACATAGCTGCAACTACAAACTTGCACTTTGGGTACAGCGAAAGCACCGCTGATACTGCGGTAACCTTCTTTACGTGCTCTTGCATCTGTGCAGTTTCTGATAGCTTGTTATCTGTCTGAAACAGGTACCCAGGCAGCAATGCATTACAGATAGTTGTGCTAGCCTGGATACCTTCAGCTGACGTCAGGCCAAACTCCTGCATGATGGCCTCGAGTTTGTCGATGTCAACGTTGGGTGCCTGGATGATTTCAACCAAGTGATCGATTCTATCTTGGTCTTTCACTGCTTCGCCTTCTTCCGATTCTTGGCTGCAAGTTCAGTTATCCTAGTATGCTTGTAACAATCTTTACAGTCACGCCTGTACTTGGTATTACCGTCTTTATCTGTGCCGTCCTTGTAGAAAGCTTCTAACGGCAAATCTTCATTACAACACCCGCACTTGCGTGTAGGTACAGCGTCCTCTTGCATCTACTGCCTCCACTAAAGGATCGTCTACAGTACTGCCAGCCATTATCATGTACCTAACCGTGCGCACAACTTATTCTACAACCATTATACTGTGTATTGGCGCAGCTGTACATAGGTTAGGAGAAAAACGGTGCCGCTACTCTTCGGTACTTTCCTTCGTAATCGACCGCACATAGTTGACTGACAAGTGCGTCTTGTTGCTCAAGGCCCAGATCTTATCAGTCCACATCGTAGTATCCTTACTTGCCTCTCTAATCTGCTCTGCAGTAGCGTCTATTCCATCTGCATGTGATACGATATGTGCCTCTAGTGAAAGCGGTGGCGTCGCGGCGCCGTACTCCTGCTTGCCATGATGCGACAATACGATATGAAGCAACAGCTCTAGTGTAGCAGCAACGTTTGGCTCAAGGTGCAGGTTAACACCAGCCCAATCGTCAATGCGCCTGGCACCAAGGAATGTGTGTTCCATTAGGATGCCAATGTCTGTCATCTTAATCGCTACGCCATCAACAGCATATGCAAACAACTTGCCGATATCATGCAGCATCCCGCCAACTACACAAAGATCTACATCTGCTCCGTTAGTTACAGACGCAATAGCCTTAGCTGTCTTTGCAACAGATAGGCAATGCACCAATGTGCCGCCTACATAAGCGTGGTGCACAAAGTTCGCTGATGGTACGGATAGCCACAGGGCCGCCTCATCTTCAAGCAACCCTAGGCCAATTGATCGCAGAGTATCGTTTCGTACGTCACTCAGCAATTCATAAGCATCCTTGTAGACAGTGCCTAGATCATGGCTGGATGCAGGCATAAAGTCAATGGTTGAAAACTCTGTGTTGTTTTTGAGAGCTTTGACATTGATCTGCTTCTTGCCCATATACTCATCCACGATGCCCACCACAGTAAGCACTGTATTAACTGTCGGAGCAGTCTTGCCATTCCAATCCCAGTAATTTGCAGTGATAGTGTCCTGCCCATCAAAGAACTCAAAAGATAGATATTGCTTACCAGCTCTTGTAAGCTTAGCTGTTACGTTCTTAACTATCAATGGAAGTGAGCACTGTGAGCCAACTACCAGGCTTGTGAGCATTTGTCTAGTCATTCTTCTTCTCCTCTGGGTAGTACCACCGCGCATTGGCGTCATCATAAAGCTCGAAGTCTTCCAGTAGATCAGTAGCTTTCTTAAGCAACTCTTGCATCTCACCCAGTGGCTGGATAAGTTCGGCGCCTTTCTTAAGAGGCACAGTGACAGGTATAGTTATGCCATCTCTACCAGGCATCCATACATTATCACGCTTCCTGATGTAGAACTCACGGATATTAACATACTTGATACCATCCCGTGCAGCGATAGCAACTACAAACTTTATGGAGCCTGACTTCTGTATTTCGCCTACTTCTACAAAGTTGTCCCATATCTTCTTTGGCTTTGTAACAGTTCTAGTCATGGCTAGCTCCCCAGTAGAAGTGAGTAAGTAGTCTGCAAGTACCGTAGCAATTCTTTATTCGGCTTAGTCAGCAGCATTACACCTGTTTGATCCTTGTTGAATCCTCGGCATTGTTCGCTGTCTCCGCTTGGGTCAATTCGCTTTAGCGTAAGGCTCTGATTCTCACCGACTAGCGTAGCAAGGTTGCCGCGGTGCATGTTTGTAACCTTGCTCTTGGCCCATACGCGCTCAGCCCTAGCTATTGCGGTGTCGACGTATGAATTAAAAGCACTTGGCGATGCAACAATCAGCAGCTGTCTGTTGACAATATCAGGCATGCGTAGTCCTCCTATAGATATCGAATACTGATCCATCATATACGTTGTGGTGCAAATACATTTTATCCTGTGGTTCATCAAAGCCTACATCAGCCTGCCCATCTGCTTTCTGGCCCCATGATGGATCGCCCATTTCTACTCCAGCTGTGATTGGGCACCTAAACGCCTCAAAGTCTGATAGCAGCCATCTGAGTACCGGTACGTGTGAAAGCTCCTCTTTATGCACCTCTATGATTAGCTCATCGTGTACGATGCAAACCAGGCGGGTCTTGAGGTTATGGTACTCTAGATACTTGTAGATGTTAACAAGCTTGAACTTGATATAGTCAGCAGCGCAGCCTTGAATCAAAGCATTTGGTGCTTTATAGCAGTCATTAGAGCTGAGTCTGCGCCTTCTGCCATAAAAGTTCTTAATGAAGCCACGTGTTTTGATTACTTCATGGACAGTGCTGATGAATGGCCGTGATTCAGGAATCGCTCCAAAGTAGTTGGCTTTGAACGCAACTGTTTCAGTCATAGATATCTTCAACATCTCTGATGTTGCTACATCACCCTGTCCATACACAAGCGCAAAGTTTACTGTCTTTGCCTTTTGCCGTTCATCTGGCGTTACATCATCTACTGACTTATTGAAGATGAGTGCCGCGGTAGCTGAGTGTACGTCATACCCTGCTGTAATAGCCTCAATCAAACCCTTTGCCTTGCTGTAGTGCGCGAATAGCCTGTACTCTATTTGGTCTAGATCCATGAAGTATAGCACGTAGTTATCTTCTGGTATGAATGCAGACCTAATGCGTTTATCCTTCTTTGGCAGTGTCTGTAGAGCAGGCTTTGTAATGGACATACGGCCAGTAGTTGCCTCTGTCTGATTGATAGACGCATGTACTCTGTCTATGCTATCCATTTGGGCGTAGATACCATATGCGTATGTGCCAAGTATCTTCTCATACTTCCTGAAGTCAAGAATCTTCTGCACAATGCTGACACCGTGCACGTCGGCAAGCCGCTGTAGAGAGAACTTATCTAGTTTTGGATTGCCCTTATCAGTCTTGCCGATCCAGCCAGAGTTTACACCTATCCGCATCAGTACCTCATACAGCTGCTTGCCAGAGTTAATATTGAACATCTGACCAGCTTCTTGATAGATGGCGCTTTCAGCTTCATCTGCAAGACGCTGCAGCTCATCCTTCAACGGTGCTTCGTACTCAGTATCTACACGCATGCCATATCGCTCCATGGCATACAGCGCAACCATCACTTCGCACTCATTGTCGTATAGTGCAATTAGTTCATCATGCTCTGCTTTCGCATATTCCTTCATGAATACATGATAGCAGTTATATACGTCTGCATTCGCGTAGGCTGCTAGCAACTCAGTTGGTATGCGCCGGTAATCTGTTACCTTGTTCATCTGCTTGTAGGCATCAACCATATGCTCGAACTTGATGATGCCGCCGGCTTTTACAGCGAGGTCCTTTAGCATGAATGAGTTGCGGTTCTCATCTGCTAGCTTTGCAAGTACAACTGTGTCATGCAAACGACCTACAATCCGCATGCCTACATTTGCAAGCATGTGCATATCGTACTTAGCATTATGCGCTATCTTCTCTATTGTTGGATCTTCGAACAAAGGCGATAGCTGCCTAAACAACGCGAAGTCATTCTCGACGCTATCGAAGATTGTATAAGCGCGCTTGCCATCATAGATCGATATGCAAAATGGAAAGTCTTGTGGGCTAGCTTGCTTGCCTGTACCAACCCAACGGCGTGTTACTGTTGACGGGACGCGGTGGCTATCGCAATAGTATGGGTGCGTCTCTGTATCGAATACAATGAATCGACGCCCGAATGCCTCAAACGGCTCTACTAGCTGCAGCAGCTCCTCAGGGTCGTCTATTACACGGAACTCCGGGATGCTGTGTTCCTGCGCAAAGGTGGCCGGGTTATACGACACCCCGTTGCCCTTCTGAATCACAGGCCTTCTCCTTGGCTGTATTACTGACATTCTGTCGCCTCCCATAGATATTACGTATCAGCTGGCCGTATACCCACCGTGGACCGCGCTTCTCTAGGTCTCTCAGCAATGCTCTACGGACTTGCCTAGTCTCGTTTTCCAGCATCTTATCGATTGCGGCTTTCAGCGGTTCTGTATCGTCTATGAACAGTTCTTCAGGTAGCTTGTTACGCATCGAGTACCTCATATCTATACCTGATATAGTTCTTGTTGTATTCCTTAGTAGGTACGCGCTTGATCTTACCTGCTGCCTCAAGGTCAGTTACCACGTATCGTACGCGGTTCTTATTCATACCTGCGACTCGCGCTATCTCAGAAACAGCCACTGTAGAACCTACAAGTGTCTTTATAGCTTCTAGGACTGCCGCCTGTTCTTCAGGCGACGTGGTGATGTTTATCTGTGGCATCTAGTCGGTCACCTCTCCAGCCCACTCGATGTCTGTATCTTCACAGACACACTCAACCTCTATGTTCTTGTAATACGCGGAGTCTTCAAGCCTACCGCCACTGCGTAGATTGTAGCCAGTACCCTTCGACTCACTCTTGAACTTCTCTGTAGCCACCTCAATAGCCCTAGCCTTATGTTCTGCTATCACATAGCAGTGTACATCACCATTACCCAGCCAGCCGTTTGTCGCTCGGTATAGCTTCATCACATCTCCTATTTATCACGTACTCGCTGCCGGTCCGTAGGTTAGGCCCTTGCATCCCTATTAAAAGATCTTTACGGACGCGCAACGAGTAACACACGAGGCCCTATTTATCCCCTAAACACCCTCGACCCTTATACCGGATGATTTAAGCAATTTTAGACCAGTCTCATCTTTCCAAGCTTCCATGTAATACACTGTAGAGAATCCGCCTGGCGCATTGATAATCGCAGTAGCACATTGCTTACATGGTGATAGGGTGACGAACATCACTTTATCACTATGTTCATCCCTACACTTTATCAATGCGTTGATCTCAGCGTGTATACATCCGTACTTACCATCAAGCTTGCATAGGCAATCTGCCAGTCCTTTAGGGCCGCCATTGATACCTATGCTATGCACCTGCGACAATGTGCTGTCTGTAATTATTGCGGCTACTTGCCTATCAGTACACTTGGACAACTTTGCTAGATTCAGCGTGAAGTCCTTAAAAACCTGTATCCTATTTAGTCTGACAGGTTTTATGACTGGCCGTACTACACCCTCAATGAGCCCTTGCGCGTTATACCTGTAGGTATCGCCGTCCTCCAGTATAGTATCTGGCGGCATGAATATGAACTCAGCCAATTGCCTCATCAATCCTTTCATTAAGATAGTCAGCGACTGCTTGCACTTTCTTCAAGCCTAGACCACGCCGTACTTCAAGGCTTCTATTCAGTTCGCCATGCATCCTTCTGAACGGGTTCTTCTGCGTTATCGTCATGGTAGCGCACTTATCGCATAGTGGGATCACATTCCAGTTACAATACATACCGCCATCAGAGAAGGGTATGAAGAACCCACGTGTCTCTATGTCTAGAGAGTCACATAGTGCGCAGCCACCGAAGTATCTACACGCTTCTAGCCACTGCGCTTCAGTTAATGTTGTGTATGGCTTCTGTATAAGCTTGATGCGATCCAGCCAGTCAGCGTACTGCTGATCCGTTCTAGCTACTTCTCTATAGTACCGTTTCAAGGTTCTAACAGTGCTAGTAGGTTCAGGCGGTCTGCGAACAGATAATACGCGTCCGTGAGGTAATGGGGCCCGTTTCGGTACTTCTACTTTGTAACCAGGAAACTCAGCGCCGCATATAGCACAGAACCTAGCAGGATCGTTGGTTGAGAATAACCAACCGCATCTACTACACTTCTTTGTATTCATAGCGAACTACAGGTATGTGGTGTGGGACGTGCATAAGCCTATCATACCCAAGGCATACGCGGTCAAACTTATCCCGCTCCTGCTCAAATGAAGTGCCGCCGGGATTATCCTCGCCTCTAACATGACACCTGTTCCACAAAGTATTCGGGTGGCCAGTGCAATGGATAAGTATCCCGCCAACCTTAGCGATGCGCTCCTCAAACTTGTACATCTGTGGGTACGTGATTGTAGAACCATCACGGAAGATAGGCCCGTACACCATGTCTGAATACCAGGCTCTGTCAAAGATCATGTTCTTAGCTCTGTTAAGTTCATTCCAGTAGCTAAGGAACATCATATCGATGTCCTCTTGTGTTTCAGGGGCGACGCGATGAATCAGCGGGTAGCCAGTCTGCTTTGCAAACTTAGCGGCTAGGTGCGACTTGCCAGATCCATCGGGTCCTTCCAGGATGATAATCATCGCAGCACACCAGCGCTTCTAAGAGATCCAAGAAGCAGCTCCCAAGCTTGATCTTCATTAAAGCCAGCGTCCATATGCGACTCATAAATCGCATAAAGCTTCTCAGATGCCTCGCGATTGACCTTAGCATTCTGTACTTCTGCAAGACGCTTCTCAAGGTCCTCAATTGTCATTTTGATTACAGCTTCTTCGGTCATGATCTCAGGGTTCATGTGTACATGGATATCAGCAACAGCAACGCTCTTCTTCTTAACCATCTTGTGCCTCCTTCAGTAGTGGCCACTTCTTTTCAATGAAGTAGCGCGGTGACGAAGTATTGATCGGCTTACCGCAACTCATCCTGCCCTCTCTACACTTGCCATGAACACAGTCGGGGCCAGCGAACGCAAAGAGGTCTGAGCCATCTGTGGTGCCGAGTAGTGCCTCCCAAATCAGCATCGTTACATACTGCATCTCTACAGTATTTCTGTTACACGCGCGTAGCCGGATGAAATGTAGCCATGCTTCTGTGTTAGCCTGAATGATCAACACATTGCGCAAGCCCTGCGGCGCCACGTATCCAGCGGTATCATGGTCAATACCGGCAGCTACCATGTTGCTGTACGCACTCATCGCATACTTACACGCACTGATGTAGTGCGCTACCCGCTCAGGATCGCTAAAAAGCTCATAAGGAACAACGAATGAATCTGTACCGCTGTAATCGCTGTATTGCAGCGACGCTGATACAAACGTCATACCTACCTGGTGGGTCCTAGCCTGAGCGAGGAACCTGCGCGATGCGCCAACAATTGCGATTGTGATAGGCGTGAACCTCTTGATAGTGCCATGCGGCAGCGCTGCGACACGGCGTACAACCTTACTGTCTGGGTTCATAGAAGCTGCATACAGCTCTTCAAGATCAGACATGCTGCTTACTTGGTGGCCGCGCTGAGTCAGCTTAGCTAGGAACATCATCATACCGGCCGGGTCTTCATGCGACTCTGCAATAACTCTTACTTCGATACCTTTCATGGCTATTCGCCATCAATCAGTAGGTTACTTAGCGCAAACTCTTCGCCAAGAATAGTGGCAATCTCACTCTGATCTTCTTCGCGTAGCTGCGTAAGAAGCCTAACGTACTCATGGGACACCATCTTAACAGCCATGCCCATAGTCAGAGCGTCAGTGTTATAGAAGATAGATGCATTACCATCTTCATTCGATAGGATAACAATGAAGTCATCAGACACCTGCACAGCGCCGTCCATCATGACAGAGCACAATGGCTGCTCAGATGCTTTGTAGTCAGGCGTATCGCTCATAGTAGCTCCTTAGTAGTTGTTGTCTTGGCGCTCATGGTTGACTGCGTTCTTTGCTTCAAACTCTTCGAAGATATCCTGCGCATCCATGCCGAGGTACAGAGTCAGGTTAATGACAAAGTGCCACAGATCTGCTGTTTCCATGCGCATATGCGCGATGTCAGTATCTACTGGATTCTTTCTCCAGTCCTTCCAATGCTGCTCATCCTCTAGGATCTCACCAAGTTCAGCCACAATACTCGTGACTGTAATTGGAATTAGCTCAGGATGCATCTCAGGAAGGTCAACACCACGCAGTCGTTTCTGTAGTACCTTCTGCTTGTTAAACATAACCTCGAGCATATCAGGCACATTGAATCCGCACTCGCTAGGATCGCACTCCACAATTGCTTCGTGTACTTCTCCCACTACACTACACCGCCTCTCACTGACATTGCACGGAATTCAATTCTTTTTATGCACTTGGTGTAGACCTCAGGGTACTCTGACTTCAGTTTATCAGTATCGATTCTGTTCTGTGCACGCGGCGACCACTTGATGATATAGTCATGAGTGTACCCAATCTCATTAACTGTCAAGCGTTCTTTTAGCCTATTCTGTGCCTCTGCCAACGTAGCCTCGAGCTCTTTGATCTTAGCCTTACATACAACGACAGTCTCGGCCAGATCATTAGCTGCGTCGTCATCGAGTATGATCTCAGAATTCTTAACTACGGCCTGGTGCTGCTCATTTACAAACTCGGTGTCTTGTGCCTGTAGCTCTGGCATCCTTAGATTCTGTACATCATCCCAGAACTTAATAGCTGCCGGAATCATGATATCATTCAAAAGATCATCATTGCGCCAGACATCGTATTCATAGAATTTGTTGCCGCCTACCAAGCAAGCAAATGCACCGCGCTCTAGTCCTGTAATCCATAGGTACCAGTTAAGCTGGTAGATGTAGGATATAGGCAGGTTGCCTTCTTCCCAGTCTGAGTTGCCGTACTCACTAGTAGTCTTGCATTCAAGTACACCTATGGGTTTTCCGGTATCGTCTACAATGAACCTGTCAATGTTAGCCAAGGCCCACGGGTAGTCTTTGTGACACATAGTAGCATTTGCTGTACACAGTTTAGCACCAGTGCGCCTGGCATACTCATCAGCTACCACTGGCTCTAGCACATGCCCGAAGTGCATACGATCTTTTTGTGCAGCACCTATACGATTGCTGTCTTCAAACTGCCCTGTTTTCTGGAAGTATATCTGGCGCGCTGATGAGTATGGACTAACACCACAGATGGCACCGATATCGGAACCGCCGATACCACGTGTCCTAGCAGCTAGCCACCCAGCTTCATCATCATCCTGCTTCACCGTACTATATACTGTACAGTTGGTCAGGTAAGTAATTGGGTCTTTCATAGCTACACCACAAGCACGTTCTTGATGAAGACACCTGTGGCGCTCTTATGCTCTACAGTCTCTTCGTCATAGTTGTCAATGATATAGTCAATCTTCTCCATGATCTTATCGCTATTGATCTGAAGCTCAATGGCACCTGTAGGAAGCTCAATAGCTACCACCAGATACGACAATGTAATATCATTTTCTGGTGGCGCAGTTTCTACAGCCTGCTTTGTCGCACTAAGGTAGAACATGATTTCATGCATTTGTGCCTCCTAGTAATCTGCTGCACTATAGAAACTCTTGCGAGCTTCCTCTATTTCTTCTTGCTTAATAGGTGTTGCAGTTAGATTTTCAAACAGCTCAGTACCAAGTGGCAAACGGCGGTAGTCGCCGCGCACCTTATCTACAAGGTGCTGATTGGTCATGAACTTAAGAAGCATCTTCAGGTCGTCCTTAGCAAGACCAGTGTAGTCCTCAAGTGTTGCCCTGCTGAAGTACGGTAGCTGGTAAAGAATTGCAGCCATCTCATTGGCATCTACCATCGGCAGCGCTAGGAATAGTGCGCGCAGCTTGTTGATGTTAGTAATAGATGTGTCTGAGGTGCTTGCATCCTGGTCGCTAAGTCTGTCGTACCCAAAGCTTTTAGCATCGTATATCTCATGCATGAAGTCTGTCACAAACTGTACGTGCTCTGGCTTCACAATCACGTTCTTGTACTCGTCGTCCGTAGATACTACACACGCTGCTGCAGCCACCGCCAAGCGCGCTATCTTAAGCCGCTGATCGGCAGCCTCTACAATCGGTATCCTAGACGAATACCTCAAGCCCATACGGGTCGCGGCGTCGAGGATGGCCTGCGTTGCATCGTCGGTTATTACAATGTTCTCTGGTCGCCTGCTCCATGCCCATAGTGCTCTTGTGTTGCAGGCATCTGATGTATATACGTGTGGTACGGGTTCCAATCCTTTGTATGATCTGTTAACCAAGGCTGGGTCAATGTCTCCTGAAGCGACGGACATTGCCAGGTCAAGTCGTCTGACATCCTCAGCTTTCCCCATGAGCTTAAGTACAGCGTTAACCCCGTACGTCTCTGTATTAAGCTGCCGTCCGTTGCGTGGGTTAGATATGTAGATAACCCGGGTTCTACTTGAAGTCTCTGCCGTAATGACGCCAGTTGCTCTAGCGACTCCGCTAGACCGTACATCAGACATCACCGCCAAGTCTTCTTCACTTAGACCAGACAACTCATCTAGCGTCACTAGACCACCGTCATTCAGCGGCAACGCGCCCCATACAAGGAACCAGCGCTTGTTATTCTGCTGCATGTTGTACACGAGGCCTGTGCGCCTGGATGACTCACCTGAGTGCAGCTCACCAAGCCTGTAGTGATGCATCATACGTTCAACGATCGTAGTCTTGGCCTGTCCAGAGTCGCCAATAATCAACAACTCGCCCCAGCCACGTTTTACGAACTGCTCTTGGAAGTAGAAGTTCAAGGCTGTGTGATAGATTAGGTCTACAGCGAATGCAACGTTACGGCGTTCCCAGATGTACGTCACATTCCGCTCTAGATCTGTATGCACAGCATCAAACTTACTGCGTACAGTCTCGCCATCCTGCAGCTTAAACAACTTCAGATGCTCGAGCGTGTCTTCAGATAGTTCGAAGTCACTAATCATATCCTTTTCAGGATACGCCTTGTCAAACACATAGGTAGCGTACTGAGTGTTGGGTTCTGCGTACATGAAGCCAGCCATTGTGTATCTCTTGTTGGTCTTAAGCTCGCTGCCTATGTAGTACCCAGTTCTAACTACATAGTCGTGCTCTTTGGTAAACCCAAAGTTCATGTCAGCCTTTGGTATCAACCGCAGTTCTTCAATGTTCATGTACTCCTTGATTGTCAAGGTCCACATCGGACACCGCGGGTTTATTCCAAGCATCTCAAGTAGCACAGTTTGCTGCTGCTTCTCTGTGCACTTAATCAACTTCATGATGTCTTCATCCATTGAAGACAAAGTGCGTGTCATCTCTCCAGCATTAAGTGCAAGCTCACAGTTCGAACAGCGCTTGTTATCCGCATCAGCAGCATCGCCGCAATATGCCTTTACACTCTTAGGGCATAGATACGGAGTGCTGTCTTTACCGCTAATCATAACTGGTACACGCAAACGCTTACCGTAGTATTCTGCATCAGAGCTAGCAGACAGATGAACCTCAACTGCTTCAGATTCATCTGCTACTTTTTCTTCAACTACAGCGCTTACATACTTCTCAGCACCATCAAGCAATGCTTGAAAGTCGGCGGCTGATTGGTTGAGCTTAACAAAGAAGTCTGTGATATCGCCCTTAGCAGGAAAGTCATCCGGCCATTGCACGATATATACATCTACAACGCGATATAGTTTCTCACACAGCTTCTTAGTTGCAATCCTGCCTGGTTCATCATTATCCTGGGCAAGATATACGCGTTTCTTATTCCTGAATAGCTTGGTCCACTCCGGCTTCCAGGTACCAGCGCCTGATGTTGGGCACGCGGCGCAGAATCCATGTTGCTCTGCGATTATACGATCCAGCTCGCCCTCAGTCCATACGATGTATTCTTCAGATTGATCGAGTACACGATCTACACCGAATATGCGTACTTCGCCATACGCATTGTTATACTCGTCTGTATAGTTAAGGACTTTCCACTGGTCATCAGTAGAGTTCCACTTATACCTACGGAAGTTTACAAGCTCATTGAACTCATCGTATACTGGGATAGCTACACGTTCGCCATCCCAGCCTAGCTGAAAACGGCGCAGGGTCTCATCAGATAACCCGCGCCTGTCACGCAATACTTCACGTATAGGGCCAGTCAAGCTCATAAGCTTACTGTGATACTCTTGCACTAGGCCAGTATCTATCTCTGGCCTAGTAGGCTTAGTGCCATCAGGCCTTGGTATCTTCAGTGCATCGCCAAGGCTAAACCATGCCTCACTGGAAGTAAGACCGTATAGCTGTCTGTACATAGTATGTACGTTGCCTTTAGAGTGACAGCTGTTACAATAGTAAACGCCCTTAGCTAGGTTTACAGTAAGCGACGGATTGTTATCTGTCTGTGCTTCGTGTAGATCCTTAAAAGGGCATTCAGCCTTTACTTCCATTCCACGCCGCTGGACACTTTTAAGCTCGTTAAGAAAAAAGGCTTCGTTGTCCATTTCAGCAAGAATTCTGTTGGTATACTCGCTCCAGCGCACGTTTCACCCCACTTAACGCTGACGTGGCGCGGGAACGCTTTGTCCCCGCGCCACACTGGTGGATAGTTTGACTAGTACTCGGTTGCGTCAACGTCGGTGGTAGGGGTGCTAGTAGAAGCACCGGCCTCGTCCATGTCATAGTTCATGGAATTGAGGCTATTGCGGTACATCTGATACATATTGAGGCCAAACTCGCGATCCTCTTCCGAAGTAGGCCCATGCGGCGTGACAGCCATGATGAACCACTCGTTACCCGCCTTAGCCTGCTTCTTGGAAACAACGGTATAACCGTTGTTCCACATGTTCTGCATCGACACCTTGGCGAGAGAGTACAGCTTCTTGCCCTCATTGTAGTTCGTCTTCGAGAAGCTCATAATGATCGGCAGACGCTCGCCCTCAAAGAAGCCAAAGAAGTTGATGTACTTGGTGCATGTCGGAAGCGCTTCCTTGCCAGTCTTAGTGTTGTCAAACTCACACTTACGGCAAACAGCGCAGATCAGCTGCGTACCATCCGACTCTACACCGTGCTTGCCATCGCGCGCCATGCAGAGAATGCCGCCACCCTCAGAGCGATCGCGCCACAGAATGTGGTTGTTGAACTTGAACACCGGTACGAATACCTTGTCGTTCAACTTGTCGCCAGTGAGCGAATTGATGATGTCTCCCTCTTCTGCTGTCCGCTCACGAACCTCAGGGCTCAGCGTCTGCATCACCTTCACACGAGGGATAATCATATCCCCCTGCTCTTCGTACTCGAAACCCATAGGCTGCTCCTGCTGAACAGCCAGCGCCGCATCTGCCTCGACTTTGGCAACTGCGTCCTTCTTTGTATCTACCATCTGATAACGCCTCCTTTTGACTAGTCATGAAGGTCTCTTGCCCTCATTAGACTCTACTACAATTATATCACACTGTTCTATTCAAAGGAACAGCAGCTTTTCACGGCGATATAGCTGAATCTGTTTAACAATTCGGCTACTCAGTCCGTTCGATTGTTGCGACAACTCTGTTGCCCCTATCTGCAGCATCTACACGCTTCGTAGCAATAGCGTCAGCTACAAGGTTCGAGGTGATGAAATGCTTGAGCATCGCAGGTTCAAGCCTAAATCCGTTGTTTCGCTCGGACAGATCATTTGCATGCTCGAGCTGTTCTTGCTTGCTGTCGAACACGCTGTCATACTTATCAGATACCTCCCTCATCAGCGTGTAACCGCTGGGATCCGCTGTCAATAGCTTGTCAGCGGTAACCCTGCCGAATGGAATACAGTGCCCTTTAGTGTAGTAGAACACCATATCCATGCCGATACTTTCACAACGCCCATAAGACTGAATAACTGCTTCCCAAAGATCCCTATTCTTCACAGGCTCACCTAGCGCAGTAATCCAGCCCTTCCTTGCCCAATTAGCATACCACTGCTTTGTCATAGCATTGAACAAGTACTCAGAATCTGTAAGGAAGTGCGTATCTTGCTTTGAGGCCCAGGCGTAATCAAGAGCTGACAGCAAAGCCAGAACCTCACCACGCTGCGACGTGGAGCCAATCTCATGTATTGCTTGTACATCAGTTTGTTGCAGAAAACCATCGCCATCATACTGCTGAACAAATACGCCACCTGCAGCGACACAATCAGGTTTGCCGTTTCTTCTACACGCGCCGTCTATTGCGATGAACAGCATTACGCCTCCTTACTGGTGAACACTGTTTCATCCAGCTTATGGTCTCCGCACCAATCAGATGGGAATACCACTGGATACCCGCTCATAGTTGGAGCATGTCTTCTACATCTACCCAATGCACCTTTTGCAACGAACCACATACAGGTGCCACAGGACATCATGCTACTACGATGTACCCATGGATCACGCTTTACATCCTCAAGCTTAGCATCCATTACACATCACGCTCCGGCCAGCTCCAGCAGCCGACAGTAAGCTTTGGCGCATATGGCACTTGGTATAGCGGGTAGGTCTGTGCAAGCCCAAAGACCTGCACGTCTATCATATCATCATCCATCTCGTTACTAGGTAGTGGTTTGTTGCCCCACCTATCACTATCGAACCTGCTAAACACTGCGCGTTGCGTTACTGACAGCATATGCGCTGAATCCGCATTTGTACGTGTTACTATCGCTGGTGATACTGTTCCGTCAGGCCAGCAAATATGAACGATCCTACCCATCGTAGGTTTCATTACTCATGCACCTCATCTGCGAACCGTTGGAATACAGGACAGTTAAGTGAGACTTGTCCAGCAGCGTTTGTAGATTCACCGAATGATTCGATCTCTATGAACCTGCCGATCACATTGGCTGGGCTCTTCCAGATAGTGTCTCGCAGCGAATCTGAGAAGCCAGTGCCGACACCTACACGGTTTCCCTTATACAGTACCACGAGAGCACCCATAGTATTCTCATACTTGTTGGAGCCTTCCTCGATATCTACAACCTCAAGCACGAACTCCTCGGTATGCTTCATCTTAAGCAGGTGCTTGGAGCGCTTGATCTCGTAGAGTCCGTTGACACTGTTAAGCATAACGCCTTCATCACGACGTTGCCAGATAGTCTCAACTATTGGCGCGACATCATCGATGCTTCTAGCAAGGCCTAGGATTGGTACATGCTGCACAAAACTCATAGGCCGATGGATACCAAATGCTTGGATACGGTTATACCAATCCTTATCCAGGTGTTGGATACTATCATCCATCAATGTTGCGCCTAGTCGTATCTTTCTAGCTAGCGCACCATCCTTTGAAGTGCCAGCCCTAAATTCATCAAGCGGGATCATGTCAAAGACATTGAAAATGAGACCTCTCTTGATCCCTTTCGACTGGGCTATCGACATTGTAGCTTGGCGTTTTGCGATGGAATCCCTAAAAAGCCCTATGGCAATTAGCTCTCCATCATACACCATGTTATCCGGCATAAACTTCATCTCTAGCATTATCTCATCCAAGCCAGTGTCTTCATGCCCGGATCTACTGTATGCTCTACAGATGCCATTCTCTTTGATGATTATACGCCGTATGCCGTCAAGCTTCTCTGTAACGATGTATGGCCAGGCCAACTTGTGACTCGGGATATTGCCGTACAAGGTGCCAAGCATGCAACCTGTCTTAGGTATGAAGTCTGCGCCATATACCTTGTTGAGAGCAGTAGTGGCAACGCCTATCTGCAGATTCTGAGTAACGATTGCCCTAGCTAGCTCAACTGTGAACGGCTCGTCTGGGTAGATAGCAGCAGTAGTCTTGATAAATGCGGCACATACTGAGGCATCAAAATCACTGCCAGTGTTGTGGCCACGCAGATACTCCATAATATCTCTGAAGTATACAGGCTTCTCAACTTGCCGTCCGCCATACGTACTGATAGCTTTGTTTAGCTTTGCATCAGAGATGCCAGTCTTCATATACGGGTTATAGATGAACTGTAGGATCTCCTTCAGTCCATCAACTTGTTCGCAACTCTTTAGCACGCGCATCTTGTCATTAGTACCGCTTACGAGCTGCACATGCTTGATTACTCTCGCTGCGTCAATCAAAGTAGACCTCCATCCTTTGTTTCATTGAGTGCTTGAACTTATTCAGCACCTGGCTTACATATGACTGTGATACACCAACTACTTTGGCGATCTCTATTGTCGTAGCTTCAAAGTGGGACTCCTTCCATGCGTTTAGTATTAGCTTATGTTTCTCATTGCTAATCGCCTCATACTGCTCAGCAAAGACATTTGCTACAGCTACACACAACTCTGCGTGTAGATAGTCGCCCTCAGTATCCTGGTCACAAGCCAGCTTATCAAGCAGCTCCACCGCGCCATCCTCGCTAACTCGCTGTAGCGCATGGTAAGATACCACGTCTAGCTGCCGTTGTCTATTAAGGGTCCTGACGTACGATCCCAGTGCGTTGTAGATACACACTGTCGCGTACGTAGATAGCTTATATCCAAGGCTGCTGTCAAAAGTCTTTGCAGCATTATATAGCGCCTCGTAGCCGATACTCTCTGCTTCTTGGTCATGTGCTAGGCCAAACTTATAGAGCTGTTTGAATATTAGACCCTTATTCTGCGCTATGACTTTTGAAGCCTCATCAGACATCGCACGCCCTCCAAACCCTTAGCGCACGAGCCTTTGCGATATCTACAAGGTCCGCCACGTCTCTTACAGATCTACACACGCCTCCTACAGCGCCGGTCGCTTTCATTTCTTCAATGAACTGTAGTTGGTGAGGCGACGCTGTACCTGTGCTATCCTTTAGCTCTGCAACTACTAGCCAGCCCTTTACAGATATAAAGATATCAGAGTACCCTTTCTGATACTTGTCATTGATTCTGATCATCTTGATACCAAACGCAACTTGTGGTGCTAGCCACTTAGTCACTGCTTTAAGAAGATCAGCCTCTTTGTCATACTGCCTGTCATCAGCTATCATGGGAATATCACCGATGGCTTCAAATGATTCATGATAGCTTTACTGTTCCTAGCTTTACCTGTCAGTACGTCTCTGTATATTACAGGATCAACTGTGTACTTAGCCAGGAATATGTAATAATCACAGAAGCATGGCTGTGAGCGCCGCGCACCATATATACGTTCGGCCGACTGCTTAAACAGCTCATACGAATATGATAGGCTGAAGTATATCGCTATGTGCGCGTTAGTTAGTGTAAGCCCTTTGTCAGCTGATGCCGGGTTGGCAATTAGGTACTGCACAGTACCATCCATGAAATCAGTGATAGACTTCTCTTGCGCCGCATTAGACATGCCGCCGTATACTAGTGCGCATCTATCACCAAGACGCTGCTTAATAATCTCAAACTCTTTGCGGTAGAAAGCCCAGATTATCACTTGCTGATCTTTACACTTCTCTGACTCTAAAAACTGCTCGAGAAAGTCAAACCGATAAGGATCGAGCAAGTGCCACTCATCCTTATCGGTTTCCATATACTTGTTGCTTCTAATCGCATCAGTGTCAATAACGAACCCTGATGTTATCTGATTCAACTTATTGAGTTTCGCGGCAATACTAGGAGCCAGCACCGTTACCGTATCACCGCCACTTGTAAGCTCGATATAGAGCTCGTTCTTCATCTTGGTGTAGTACTCTTTGAGCGGCTTAGGAAGTTCTAGTTCAACTTCATGGAACTCTCTGCCAGGCATATCGAGCACACTCTGGTCAATGTAGATTGCGTGTTGCTTGATCACGTCCCGCAGTTCCTGTTCACGTTCAACATTGATTATGAACTTATGGAACTGATGGCTGCGCGATATATCTACAAGGTACCTCGAGCAATACTGCGCATAGCTCTGCGGCACACAGAACTCGTCTAGTGCTTTGAGCTGCATGTAGTATTCATGGTCGCCATTTGGCGCTGGGACGCCGGATAGAAGATACAGTCTATCTATGTGCCTACTGGTCTCTACAAGTGCATGGCTAATCTTTGACTTATTGCTCTTCATATCAGAGCTCTCGTCAACTATCATGTTCTTGATGCCCTGCGCTGCAAAAGCATCGCTATAGTCTATGAATGCCTCTGTGTTCATAATATAGACATTCGCAGGCGTGGCGATGCGGCGCAGTCTTTCTTCACGGTTTGGCGCATGGCAGTTTATTACTCGCATGCCTGGGAAGAACTTTTCGATATCAGGCAACCATGCAAGGTTGATCAGCTTCAATGGGCAAAGCACAAGCCACTTAACGTCTGGGTTATCTTGGATACTATCATGGATGATAGTCAGCGACAACGGAGTCTTGCCGGTACGAGTGTCATAGAAGAACCCAAACTTATCGTGCAGCGCCGCAAGCTCACGCCCAAGCTGCTGGTGAGGGTCTAGCGTAAGGCGCTCGTTAACTACAGGATTTCCACGCATGCCATTAGTAAGAAGATCCTCTGTGTGCGCGCGAAGAAGCATCTCAGCGTAGTAGTGGGCCTGAATCGCATCAGGCGCTTCGGCGATGTTATCAGCATCGATTCCACGAAATGCCTTGAGCACCTCTGGTGTCTTGTGTATGGACAGATAGAATTTTGTCCTGATACGATTCGAGTGCACAGGATAGAAGTCAGTCAATAGCTCATACGTGGCTTCATCATTCCTGTCACACGATATTTCAATGTGACGCTTTGAAAACAGGAGCTTATTTGCCACTGCGCCACCTCCCGTTCGACTGTATGATTTATTTAGCGGCGAGTAATCCCTGCTAGGAAACGCTGTTGTCGCCCGTACCTAGTACGTTGCTAGATAAACAAGCGCAGCGCTGTCCTCGCCACTAGCCCACGGCCATAGCAGTGGTCGCAGGACTTCCGGTTTGTCTCCGGCACTATAGGGAGCTGTTGGCGTGGGCCATCGCCTGTACACCTTTACGTAGAACAGCTTCCCCGTGAGCTTGCGCTTTCGACTAGTTGCCATCTAGTTCTCATCAGACGGGAGATATGCCGGCACTACCTGGCCTAGCAACACTGTAGTTGTTAATCGCGTCTCCTACGCTGTGTGCTCAGTCTTCAAAGTTGCATCGCATCAATGAGACCATTTGGTCCAGGAGGCGCGGATATTAATGCGGTGGATATACGCTGTCGACAGGCTTCGAGCAAGGCCACGTATACCCGCGTTAATGACGTTAATCTCTATCAAAGAACAGGACTTCCTAACCAATTAACGCTCCGCAGGGCCCGACAAGTATTGAGTGTGACCCAGCGACAGATTAGTCCTGCAGGCAAACCGGTCCGCGCCGCGCGCATTAAGCAGTCGCCAATTCAACAAGAGTTAGGACGCATGCCGCTGGGTCACAGTCAATACCCGATGTTGTAGGCGCGGCTTCCGCTTTAATCAACGGTAAGAATTACCCGTTGCACCTACACACCGGTCAAGCTCCTTAGAGCTCGGCACCCTCGAGAGCGCTCTCGAGTTCCGGCGCAGCCTCAGCAGCCGCAACCGGGGCGCGGCGGGCCTTCTCAGCCTTGGCAGCCTCAACACGAGCACGGTTCGCAGCGATGGTCGCCTCAGCGGCACCGCGCTGCTCAGCCTTGTAGAGCACCGAGTTCGCGTTGATCAGCTCACGCTTGAGCTGCTCATCGGTCATGTCCTCGAGGGCGATACCCGCGAGCTGGCCGCGCGGCTTCTTCTCAGGCTTGGGGATCTCGACTTCGATCTTGAACACGTCCCCGCCCTTAAGACCCTTGGGCACCTCAACTTCGACTTCAATAGTGCGCGCCATTTTGAATCCTTTCTACTCGACTAGTGCCGGGCTCATTTTGACCCTCGGCAATTTCCCTTGCTGTAATTCCATTATATCACACAAGCTTCTCTCCGTACACCCCCTTCTTTTACGGATAGCTTCCTTCTTCCATACGGGGACTCTGTGGCGCTTCTGCTAATCATCACAGACGTAGTCTACCTCATATTCCATGCTGTCCGCTAGTTCTTGTTCATTAAGTGCGTCACGATTATCAAACTCTTCGCGACACTCAGGACAGACACCTTCTTCATCAATGCCGTCTACCTCTTCTAGACAATAG
>Ga0172381_10002296_pt1 | contig 21252 bp, 36 predicted proteins | sample Leawel6488metaG_FD_119754 | JGI IMG/M metagenome (GOLD analysis project Ga0172381, IMG submission 119754) | Leachate microbial communities from a municipal landfill in Southern Ontario, Canada - Leachate well 64-88 metaG | ecosystem: Engineered > Solid waste > Landfill > Unclassified | place...
CGCCGCCGTCGCAATCCCGGCACTCGTCGTGGTCCTCGTAGCCGTCGTGGCGCGACTTGAGGTGGCCGCATGTGCAGAGCGGGTCTTTGACCTCGGCCACCACTGCGCGCAGATCGTGCGTGCCTGCGCGGTCGTCCTCCTTGCGCGGCGCGGGCAGCAGGGCGCGGGCGGCGAACCCTCGCAGCTCAAAGTCGTTGGCCTGCTGCATGGGAAACACCTCACTGTGCCCGTCTCGGATCTTCTCCAGCGCCCCCTCCAGCGCCTCGATGCGCGCGAGCATCTCATTCGTGCCGACAGTCAGTGAGCACGGGTTACACTCCATGCAGGTGCAACTCTTTCGGTAGCACTGGTGGATCTCTGTCGCGATGCAACCGGCGCACTTCATGCCTTATCCTTCGACAGCAGGGTGCGTAGACCAATGGCCGTTCCGGATTGCCCGCTCTGCTCTGCCACCTTGGCGAAATCCTCGACCCCAGATTCCAGCTCGGCGACTCTGGCGCGCAGACCGCGTTCCGCGCAGGCGGCGCAGGGGCACTCTGCCCGCTTGCTGCCGCAGTCGAGTTCGCTCTTAGCGTTCAGCACCTCGTCCTTCAGCCGCTCCACCTCGGCGCGCAGGTAGTTGACCTTCTCGGCCAAGTCGCCGCAGTCGGAGTTGCGCGTGGCATAGTTCGCCTCTGTCACTCGCACCCGCTCCAGCAGAGCCTCGCGCTCCTTGCTGGCGTCCATGAATGCATCGCGCAGCGAGTCCCGCTCCGCCATCATCAGCCGGTGCGCCTCCTGGTCCTCGTCGCGCGCGGCCTCCAGTTCCGCTCGCGCGATCTGATTGGCGACCACCTCGGCCTTGAGGTCGCCGAGCGCCTGGTTGCGCTCGCCCTCCGCACGCTCGGCACGCTCCTTCAGCGCAGCAATCTCGTCACCACAATCACATCGGGCGCAGCGGTCGGGGGTGGTCACGGCTGTGCTCCTGTCCGCTTGTAGAGATCCGCGTAATCCCGAAACGGCATGGAGCGGATGTGATGCAGCGCCTCTGTGAGATGCGGATAGATGGCCGTCGAGTGGTATCGGAGCCACGGACTCGCGTGGCTGGACACTGTGACCACCGGAATTCGCAGCGACCATGCCCACAGTATTTCCATCGAGGTTCCAATGCTCGGCGCGGGGACCATCGCCAGCACCAGCGAAGACGACGCAATCTCCAGCTTGTCGCCCTCGACAATGATCCGATCTGCGCCGGATTCGACGCCTCGGAAGTCGCGCCGCGAAGGGTCGTGTATCTCGTATCCAGGCAGCGCATCGCGAGCCGCATCGCGCCAGCAATGCACCTCATCATCGGTGCAACCGTGTATCGGCCCAGCGAGATAGACGGAGGTGGTCACCGGCTAACCTCGCAATAGGTCGAACTGCTCTCGTAGACGCGCACGGCGACGACCGGGATGGACGCATTGGCCGACAGGCACCCGAGGATGTACGGCGCAAGGACTTCCGTGGTCGGGTTTTCCAGCCCCGGAATGTTGTTCAGCAGTTGGTGATCGATTCGGTCGCCAATGACCCGCCACGCCGCCGCGATCTCATCGTAGTCGCAGACCATCCCGCGCTCGTCCAATTCCCCCGCGCAGATGATTTCGCAGCGGTAGGTGTGGCCGTGGACGCGGCTGCACTTGTGCTCCTTCGGCACGAATGGGAGCCAGTGCGCGGCGTCGAAGTCGAAGGTCTTGGCAATTTGCAACTTCATTGTTTGCTCCTCACAGAGACAACTGCCACGGGGTCTTGCTCTCTCGGCAGGTATGCGGCCACAGCGGTTCAAGTGACGGACTCGGTTTGCTACGCGCCCACGCTTCGACGCCCTCGGTCTGCGCCCGGTTGCCGCGATTCCACCCGGTCCCGTCTGTCGATTCGCAACCGCGCTCTTCTAGCCAATAGAGCCGCTCTGGGATGTTGCAGCGGAGGACGTGAACGCGGGGGAATTCGGCCAGCCACATTTCGGCCGTGTGCCACTTCCAATCAGTAGAGCCGCCGACACAAACAACGACCGGAGCAGGGGCGAGAGCGCGCACATCATCCGGCGTCATCCCATCTTGCACTGCAACCGCCAACGGGATTCCAGCTCGTTCGACGGTCGGCGCGTACTGCGGCCACTGGGCAACGGTCGCCTTTGCGTTGCCGGGAACGTCTGGAACAATTGCCCATTTGGCCTTGTATTGAACCGACTGCGCCCAGAAAAGTAGCCTCCGCCACTCGCGCTCCTGCTTCTCCCATCGCTCCATGTCGATGGTGTTGGTGGTCTGGTCCCAACAGGCGTAGACGCCGCAGTCGATGGCGTATGGGAACCACGGGCGCGGAGTCGCTTTGCCTCCCGGAGAATACAGGTGTCCAATGCGGCCAGTCTCGCGCGCCAAGCTCGTCCAAAACCATCCGGTGCTATTGGCGGGCATGACCAGCATCAGGGCTCCAGTCGGAAGACTTCAGCAGCCGCAGCGCGCACGCGGGAGGGGAGGCGAGTGACGCGCTGCGACTGCCAGTGACTACTGCGCGACTTCCTGGCTACCGGCCCTCCGCCTTGGCGATGGCAGCGCGAGCGCGCTCAACTTCGTCGCGATGGATCGGCTCGCTGTAGTACCCATCCACGTCCGGCTTCCGGGTGCCGATGCAGTCGAGGAATCCGCGCAGCGCATCCAGCAGTTCCGGCGCGGCGGCAATAAGGCGGGCGTTGGCGCGTCCAATGCCGTTTCCATCTGGATAGATGCTGCGCGCGATAACTCCAAGGCCCTTGGCCCTGATGATGAACTCCGGGTGGAAGCAGTCTTCGTAGGTCCACGGTCCCGGAGTGCTCTTGGCGTCGTCGCTCATGGCTCTCTACCCTTCCGCCGTCGCGCCGTCGCCCACATCCACGGAGCCGGCCGGCTGGCCCTTGGCGTCGAGCAGTTCCAGCGCGTACTCGATGCACGCTTTCTGTGCCTTGCGCCCGTCGTTGTATCCAGCCGCCGCATCCTTGTACTTCTGCCGCAAGTCGCAGAACTCCGCGTTCTCTTCCATGCTGGCCTTGATGGTCGCCAGATTGCCCTCGGCGTTGACGATTGCCGCGCGAAGTTGGTCAGCGGTCATGCCGTCCAGTTCGGCCTGCTTTTCGACGCCCATGCTGCGGAGTGCGCTTGGCTTCATCGGTTGCCACCTTTCGCGTTTTGAGAATCAAGAAAGCCAGCGGCGGGAATCGAACCCGCGTGTCCGGGACTCCCGCTTACAAGGCGGGCGCGCTTCCACTGCGCGACACTGGCATTGCCGTCTCTCCGGCTGTCACGTCTAGTCGGTGGCTCATTCGCTCAAATCCGATTGTGCCGACGTTCGCTTGGCGGTCACGCCGCCTATGGCGCGCACCATTCCGCGCCTGGATGCGAGTCGCTAATCAGCGTCTGGTTAACACCCGAGTGCTGCGCGTTGGCGAGTGGTTGAGGTTCATCAAAACCCGCTTCGCGCTTCATGGTCTTTGGCCTCTTCCGCCTACTCGCGCGGTAGCCGGTATTGCCCGGCGGGCCTCATGGATGTAATCCCGTCTTGTCGTAGGGTTGTCGTAACGCGGACTTCCAGTTCTGCTCCCGTTCGCTCTCGTTGAGCACTGCATCTCGCTTGGGCCATTTCGGTTCCGCCTGCCGCACGTCGGCAACGGTCGCCAGTCTGCGCGGGTGACCATCCCGCTGTGGCCCGGTCGAATTCCTTTCTCCGTTCTCGGAGTGTGAGTTGAGAGTGCAGCCGCGAGAGCGCCGCTCGGGGGGGAGGGGTGCGATTGGCGCTCCCGCGACTGCAAAGACTGCCGCCGTAGCACAATGCTCCAGCGGCCCACGATGCGCGCTTCTAGTCGCGCTCCCAGGTGTCCACTCCTGGCGTGGCAAGAGATGACTGCTAGGCTAGAAGGGGATATCGGCGTCGATGGGCGGCGGCGGCTCCTCGCGCTGCGGCTGCGTCTTCGCGGGGGCCGGCTTCTTCGCCTGCGCGCCCTTGGCCTGCGACGGCGCGAGCCCGACAATCTTCGCGCGCATCCTCGCCGCGAATGCCTTGCGCTCGCCGTCGCCCAGGGGAGTGATCGTGCCGATGGAGCCGGGGGCGTTGATGAACTTCACCCGCATCCGCTCGTTGCCCTCCCACACCTCGGGCTGGACAACGATGTCCACCTCTGCGCTGCCGAGCGTCGACAGATCCTCGAGATCCACGCCGGTCCAGCCGAGCGTCCGCATCTTCTTCTCGGTGTACTGGAGCGCCGCGTCGCTGAACGACAGGAACTCGGTGATGTGGTTACCGACCTGCGCGCCGTCGACCACCTCGAACGCGAGCGCCAACTGCTCCGCGCCCTTCGAGGACTTGCACCACTCCTTCGAGGTGAGCTTCGCTCGGTACGTTCCTGCGGTGTCGATGATGGTGCCCATGTGTTACGCGACCTCCTTCGCCTGCGGTTCGGACTGCGTGGTATTCGCGCTGCTGCCCTGCGCGTAGTACGCCTTGACCGCGGCGCGGTACTCGTCCCACTTCAGCGGCATGGGGTCGGGGAGCGAATACCTATTCTTGGCCTCGAACGCGCCAGAGTGGACGGTGCGTGCGATGCGGTTGCCGGTGGAGATTCCGCGCGTCCGGTCCTTCAGATCGGTGGCCACCTCCACTTCGTAGGTCGCGAACAGCAGCACGTCGCTCCACTCCGTGATGAGCCCGCTCGCGCCCTTGCCCGCGAGCTTCAGATCGTAGCGGTCGAAATCGCTCCCCTCGGGATTGGCGAACTTCTTGACCTGCGAGTGCGCGATGAGCACGACATTCATGCTCTTGGCCTTGCGGAGTCCCTCCAGGCGCGAGAGCAGGATGCGCCACTGGTCGAGGGCCGCGACGTACCCCTTGCCCCAACCGCCGCCCACGTCCTCGATGCACTTCGCCTTCTTCGGATCGTTCGCGCAGACCTGCGCCCAGATGAGGGGTTCGAGCGCGTCCAGAGTGTCGATGACGAGCGTGCGGTACTTGTGCTCGCCCGAGGCCAACTCCGAGATGGCGTCGAGCACGTCCGCGAAAGTCTCGGGCTGCGGGAAGCGCGCCACGTCGAGGGCGTTCGTCCCCTCCTCGGTCGGGATGTAGATGGCCCCCGGCGACCCGCTGGCGAACGTGGTTTTCCCGCACCCCGGAGGGCCGTATACGGTCGTCTTGATGGGCGACATGATGCGGCCGGTGCCGACTGCGGAAAGCTGCATCTTCTTTGCTGCGCTCATGCGTTCTCCTTTAGTTCGGGATGTGGGTCGTCTGCGGTTGCGTAGTCAGCCTCGCTGCCGGTGTGAGTGCAGAGCGCCCAATACTGGCAGCGCGAGCCGTAGGTGAAGCACGCATCGTCATTGCGCGGCCACCTGTCGGCCTTCGCGCACTGCTCAATCGCGCGCACCGTGCCAATCAAGTCGGCCCGCGCTTCGTCCAGTTCGCCGTCGAGCCGCACCACCTCGGCGCGCTGGTAGTGACCATCCGGGTCGCCAGCAATCGCTTCGACGCACCTCGACTCGTACTCTGCTACCGTCTCCTCGCGCGTCTGAAGCGTGTAGCCCTTCGCGGAATCGCCTGTCTGACGCCACTCGCCCTTGGCCGTCTTGACGCGCTCGCCATTCGCGTCGGTGACCACCTTCTGCCCCTCAGCGTCGAGCGTCGGGACCACGCCCGGCTTGATGGACACCTTGCGGAGCACGTCGTAGATCACGCCGTCGAATCCGCCCTCGGCCATGTAGAGCGAGCACTGCGTATCCAGCGCGAGCCTGCCCATGTAGTCGGAGCCAGGGCCAATGTCGACCGAGCTGGTCTTATGCTCCAGAACCAGACGCTTGCCGTCCTTGCGGACCACCCCGTCCCGCTTGCCCGAGAGGTGCCAGCCGCGACAGAGCGGAATCTCGAAGGACTGCTCTATGGACTCGACCTCAAATCCCTCCATCGTCCAGCGGGATTCGTAGCCGAACATGAGCGCGCGAACCCTTGCCGCGTCGAAGGCGTCCGCGTTGTCCGGCGGCATCGTCCAAGAGTTGCCACGGTTGAGCCACCATGAGGCCAGACAGGAGTGCGTCAGCGTTCCGAACCGCAGCGCGTCCGCATCCACGCGGGGGCGAAGTCCGCGCACGTAGCGCCAGAGGTACTTGCGCGGGCACGACCGATAGCAGCGCGCGGCGCTGGTCGTGATGATGTTGGCCGGCTTGCGCGCTTTCGGCACCCGCTCAATCGTCAGCGTAGAGCCGCACTTCACGCAATTCCGCAACTCCAACCGCTTGCCCGCGAGGCGCGTCCTCCCGACAAGCGGAAGCGCGGCCCAGCCTTCTGCGTCGTATTGCGCGCTGCATGAGCAGGCGCGCACGATTGCGAGGGCGTCAGTCATGGCCGCGCCTCGACGTGCTCGCGGACAAGCGCCCTGAACGCCTCACGCGCCTCGGCGCAGTGATCGTGCATGAAGCCGAATCGATACCCGTCGTCGTCGTCGTCGTCGCGCGCCATCTCTGGCAGGCGAAGCGCAAGCGCGGCCCACGTCACGCGAGCGGGCTCCCACTGGCCCTCAAGCCCGAAGCACGAGCAGTGCGAGCCGGACACTTCAAGCGGCGCACCGTCGCGCTCAAAAATCACCACCGCGTCGCCCGAGTATCCGGGGTTGGTGTAGGAGGCGAACAGCACGTCTTCCGGCGAACATATGCCATCGGCCGGAACCTCGATCTGGATACCGTCGTCGTTGTAGTCGCGATTGGTGAAGTCGCGAACCATGTCCGCGTACTCGGCCCAGAGGTCAAAGTACACGCTCGCCGTGGAGTCGGTCATCAGAGTGACCTATTCTCTTCGATGATTGCGCTCGCGTAGATCCACTCTCCGCCGACCTTGCGGTATCGCGTGGCTCGCTCCTCGTAGCGGTTGCGCGTGTGAACCACGATTGCGTCTGCCGCCTCCTGCCGCGCAGAGCCGAAATCGAATTTGCTGTGCTTGGCGCGGATTGCGCCGGGGATGTCGTCCCAGCGGAGCCAGATTTCCTGCTCTGCCGTGGCGCCGCCTTCGTAGGTGGGGACCATGGCTAGGCGACCGCCTTCGCGGACTGCGCTGCCTTCGCTCCGGCGACCGCTGCGTCGATTGCGTCGGCGACGGTCTTTGCGCGCTTGGCCTCAGCCACAGCTTCGAGCTTCGCGATCTCCTCCTCGCGCTTGCGCTTGCTCTCGGCCTTGGCGAAGTCCTCGCTCTGCTCAACCAGCGGGATCAGCTCCGAGACGCTGCGCTTGCTGGGGCGGATGCCGCGACCAACCGGAGCGGGCAGATCCGGCAGTCCCGCGTCCTTGTGCGCCTTGACGAGTCGCGCGAGCAGTTCGTCGCGCTCGACCTTCAGCGCCGCAGCCCGCTTGTGCTTGCGGTCCATCCGGTGCCGGTGCTGCGCCTTCGACTCCTTGCTCATTGCTGCCCCTTTCGGAACGTGCTGCGTGGATTGCTGTTCTGCGCTCCTGCTGACGGTCGCCGCTGCCCCGCAGGGTGCGGCACTCGACGCCCTCTTGAGTCGCTCGCGCGGCTCCCACTCTCACCGACCGCCTGTGCAACGCAAACGGTTGTAGAGCAACGCTCAACGAGAAGCAAGTTATTTGTTGACGCGGGCTCAACGCGCAGGGCAAAGAAAAACCCCCGGCTCGCAGTGGAACCCGGGGGGGGGCTGGTCACTGTTTCAGATTTTCCGCGTGCCTCGCACCGACCTAAAGACCAGCGGCACTGCTCTGACCACCTCGCCCCCGTCCTCCCACTGCACGCGCACCCCTCTGCCCAAATGTTGTTCTTCGATCACTCTCGCGCCTAGGGGCGGCTCCTCACAGACCGAGGCGCTTAGCCCAGATTCGCGCCTGCTCTCTCCAGAACTCCTCATCGAGAACTACCCCCTCATCCACTACGAAGTGACTGCGCTCCAGGTGTCTGCGAATGGCCGGGGCGATCCTGTCTCCGTGCTGGGCCAGATACTCGGCCAACCCCGGAGGCGGACTGACCGGGGCCGCATCTGGCGCGTGGGACTCCGAAAGGAAATCGTAGTGGGGAAGGTCGAGAACCCCGGCGATAGCCTTGAGCTGGTCGATGCTCGGACGCTGTAGTCCGCGCATGATTTTTGAGACTGTCGCCTTGTCTATCTTCGTCGCGCGCACCACGTCGGCCTGCGTCAACCCCTTCGCCTCGGTAGCTGCGGCCAATCGCTTTCCAAGCACCGTCAGATCGTTTTCGCGCATAGCCCTCTGCCTCCCCTCGCCGTTCGCATCCATCATTAACTACCGGCGGACATCGAGCAAGTTACCAGCGGGGCGAATGCTGCGCGCGTTGAACGGGCGTCAACTTTACGCTTGCAATGCGTTGAAATGTGGTCAACTATGCTCGGCCATGAGCGAACGCCACCCGGATGTGAAACTCCGCAGATTCCTGGCCTCCAACCGTCTGAACCAAGCGCAGTTCTCCCGCCTCGCCGGGCTTGAGCCTGCGACGGTCAGCCGCCTGCTTTCTGGCAAGCGGGGCCGCTGCTCCGTAGCCGCAGCCTGCGCGATTCACGAAGCAACCGGCGGCGAGGTCAGCGCGTCCGACTGCCTGCTGCTGCCGAGTGGCAAGCGCGTCGCGAGGGCGCGGCCGTGATGGTCGCGGCCGAACTGCGCCGACTCCTCACGCGCGCAGAGAAGGACTCCGCTCGCTACGCAGCCGCACGCGCTGCGCTCCCGGCTGGCAGTAGCCGAGCGCGAGTCACCACCGCGAATGCCAGATGGATGCGCGCAGCCGAACAGCGCGACCGCCTCGCCGCGCAACTTGCGGCCCTCTCTCCAGCGGAATCAGCCGCTGGCAACCAGTAGCAAAGGAGAAACGCCACATGAAGATCGAGAACGTCAGCGTCGGGCAGGCCGTCAAGTACAGCCAGGGTCGCGGCAAGAACCTGCTCGCGAAGGTCACGAAGGTGGACACCGAGGCCGGCATCCTCTTCCTGACGGCCGATAAGGACGGGCGCAAGTTCAGCCGCGAGGCCGCGCTCGTCACCTCCGCCAAGTAGCACCGCGCGTCGCCTGTGCGCTGGGCCGAGTGGCGACGCTTGGCCCGGCGCGATTCCCCCAACCATTCACATTTCTGAGGTTCGCTTTGGCGAAGACCGCGATTGACGCCCCCCGATTCGACGCCTTTTGGATTGACCCCGCGAAGTTGACTCTGGTCACCGACAAGGCGAGCCCGTTCTACCAGGCGCGAGCGGAAGAGGCGCCCGACGCGGGGCTCGTGCTCTCGATGAAGTCGGGCGGATTCCTCGCCAATCAGGCCATCTCCGTCTTCAAGGACGGCGACTCGCTGTGCGTGCTCGACGGGCGCCGCCGCACCATCGCGGCAATCGAGGCCAATCGCCAGCGCGCGGCCGAGGGTAAGGAGTTGCTGCGCGTCAGCGTCATTCTCAAGCGCGGCACGGAGTCCGAGTTGTTCGCGGTCCAGTGCTCGGCCAACGAGAACCGCGCCGACATCAACGACATGGAGCGCGCCAAGGAACTCTCGCGGCTCATGGGCTACGGGCGTACGGAAGAGGAGGCCGGCTCCGTCCTCGGCATGGACAAGGCGAAGTCCAAGCGCGTGCTCTCGCTGCTCGATTGCGCCGCCCCCGTCCAGAAGGCCGTCGAGTCTGGCCGGCTGAGCGCGAGCGCCGCGTCGAAGTTGGCGAAGCTGCCGCGCGAAGAACAGGTCGCGCAACTCGACGCCGCTCTGGCCGAGGGTGCCGGGAAGCCCACGGTTGCCAAGGTCACGCGCGCGGTCAAGGTTGCTCAGGGCGAGAGCGCGGTCGCGCCGCCCTCGCGCAAGGTGCTGCGCGCCACGCTCAAGCGAGCCGAGTCGGACGCCACGGGTGGCGACCTGCTCGACGTGCTGCGGTGGGTGGCGTCGGGCGAACTCGACCCCGAGAGCGCATTCGCCAAGTGGCTGAGTGCCGCTGCTGTGCCCGCGAAGGATGCCGCCGAAGCCGACCTCGCCACGGCCGCGCAGGGGTAGCCATGACCAGCCAAGTCACCTACGAAGACGCCCCCTCGCCCACCATGCACCTCCGCTCGCGTTGCGAATGGCGCGCGGCCACGGGGCACCGCTGCATCCGAGAGCCGCACTCCAAAGACGTGCTGCATGAAATCGAACTGGACGACGGCGAACGACGCGCAGTGTCGGAGAAGTGCTCGTGTATGACGGAGTGCAGCAAGCCGTGGAAGCACTGCCTCAAGTGCGGCGGAACCGGCATTCCTTGGATCAATCCTCCTGCGCCGCCTCGCCCATCGCCGGTCGGCAACAACATCGCGGCCACGCTGAATCGCCTAAGCGCGCTTGAGGAGAAGGCTGCCGCGCTGGTCACGCTTGCGAACGCGCAGGGCGAGACTAACGCGGCTGTCGAGGCGCGGCTGGACGCGCTAGAGCGAGCGGCCAAGCGCGGGGGGTGTGATGGCGCCTGCGCTTCGGGGGTCGATGCCGAGAACGCGCACGCCGCGCTCGATGCGGCCGGCATCGACGGAGCAGACGAGCGCGGAGATGACCTCTCGCTGTCGGAGCGCGTCGCTCTGCTCGTGGCTGCGCGCGATGCCGCCCGCGAGGCCGCTGCTTCGTTGCAGAGTGACCGCGAGGCCGAATTCCAGTCCTGCGACAACCAGCGCCGAGATGCTCTGCGCGAGTTGGGCCGCACCGTCGAGAGCGGTAAGCGGCTCAAGACTGAGCGCGACGCGGCCCTCGCACAATACGCCTCCGCAATCCAGGCGGGCGAGGCGCTGAGGATTGAGTGCGATGCGCTGACCGCGCAGGTGGACAGCGCGACGGCCGCTCTGCACACCGCCGAGCAGTCTCTGGCTACCACACTGCGCGAGCGGGACGAAGCGCGTCACCACCTCAATCCGCCTGCCGAGGGCACCGCTGCCGAGCACGCGACCGCCGATAGCGCGACCGGCGACGCCGCCTCTCCGCGCCCGACTTGCGGATCGCTGCCGTGCTACAGCGCGATCCCGAACCTTCCGGGCACGGGGTTCTGCCTGCGACGCGGGCGCAGAGTCGCAGCGTCGGACGGTGCGTGCTCGACCTCAAATGCGGGTGTCCAGTGATGCGCTCTGACGCCCCGCCCGACGCCCCCGAACCGCTCCGCGTCATGTGGGCCAAGTGCGGCGAGTGCGACCATCTGCGCGCGGCCGGCTGCGAGGTCTGGATACATCTGCCAATCACGGCAGAGGTCGACGCCTCGCTCTGCCGCACATTCGCTCGCGCCCCAGTCTCGCCATCCGCAATCCTCGACGCTGGCAAGGCGGCGATGCAATGAAGCGCAATCAGTCACCAGAGACAGCGGAGCCCAAGCGCCTCGAGCAGCCCTGGGTTTCCACCTATGGCCTGCTGGTTGCCCTCGGGATGCCGATTGGCGAACTCGCCCCGCTCCGCGCTGACGTGCTCCCCGTGCTTGACCACGAATGCAGCCGCGCCGCTGGCGTGGATGTGCCGAGAGATCAGCCGATTGCCACCACGCAGGAGGATGCGCCGTGAGCAGGCCAGGAAGTCCCGCCTACATCGCGTATATGACCAGCTCGACACGGGGAGCGGTTGAGCGCGCTCGCGATCTGCGCCTAGCGCATTCGCTCTCAGCCGCCGACGCCTCGCTCCCCGGCCTGCGCTGCTCTGCCGCCATCGACTGGTCGCGGCCGTGGGATGGCGGACGCGACCCCTACGCGGATTCGCCCGCTGCGCGCAGCATCCACTGGATACCCGATGCGGAAGGCGAGCGTGGCGAATGAGCAAGACTTGGGGAATCTGCGGCACATCGCGCCGCCAATACTTTCGCCCCGGATTCATGGACGCGACGAGCGTTGACGCACTCTCCGGCTCCGAAAGCGCATCTCGTCGCAACGATCAACGCCTGCGCGGAGTCTGCGAGAAGTGCGGCCGCGTGCTTGTGCCCGCCTCCGAATTCGGAAGCGAGGTGCAATTGCTCTGCGACCGATGCGGATTCCGCACTACCGCGAAGCGCAGAAGTCGCGCCTATCGCGCTGCCGTCATCAACGCTCAGTCCGGTCGTAGCGCGTCGCCGCTCATGGGGTCGCACTAATGGGCACCGTCCTCTACATCCCGCCGCGCGAGCAGACGGTGGGCGACGTGCTCCCACTCCTCGACTCCGCGCCTTGGCAGCGGGCGCTACTGGCGAAGCGGCTGCGCGACGAGTTCGCTCGCGGATTCTGGCTCGGCCTTGCCATCGCTGGCCCGCTATGGGGCTGGGGCGCTTGGTTGATGTTCTGTTTTGCGAAGGGGACGCCTTGACACTCGCCACCTGTGGTCACGTCCTCCTCTTCCTCGCCGTCGCATTCCTCGGAATCCCGCTGATGTTCGCGACCGCCATCGCCTACGACCGCCGCGAGGCCGCGAGGGAACGGCGCAAGAGGGAGCAGAGGCGCGCATGAGAATCCTCGAACACGTCATCGGTTGGTTGCTGCCCGCGCCAGTCTCGGCAGCGGCGCACAGCGAGCCCGACAACATCCTGGCCGAAATCGAGGCAGAGGAAGCGCGAGCGGCGGCATCATGCAACGCTCAGGCGGTCGCCAGTGAGTCCGCGCAGCCATCTGCGCCAGAGCGGTCACCCGTCGCGCCTCCGCGCTCCTACGGCCCGATGGTGGCGCACAACGGCGGCAGCGCCGAGCGCATTCTGTGGGAGTTGAAGGTCGAGCGTCGCGGGGCCGAGAAGTGCGGCATCGTCGCGGTCTACGTTCGCTGCCCTCTCTGCTCTGCCGAGCACGTCCACGGGTGGCCACTGACGACGCCTGAGACTGCGTGGATCATCTGCCTGGCACCGTGCGCGCAGGGAACGCGCTGCCGCATCGTTGGTTTCCACAATCCGCAGCGCGGCCATCCCGGCGGGCCCGCTGCTTCCGGGCCGATTGCGAGGGTGGCGTAATGGAGACGGTCGCGCTGTTCGCGGTGGTAGCCACGCTATCCGCCGCGCTGGTCGAAGCCTACGCAATCCGCACCGCGCGAGCGAACGCGGCGGAAGCCCTCGGCTTATTCCGCTTCGGCCACCTCACGCCCAAGGGCAAGCGAGCCGCTGGCCGCGTATGCCGCGCCGCATACGACATGGCGAGCGCGCTGGGCACGAATCAAGAGGCCTACGCGCGCGCTTGGATGGGCGATTGGTGGGAGCGCGTGAACGTCGCTGTTGAGTTGCCAATCAAGCCGCCACCTACAAATGGCCCACCATCAACCGAACTGCCCTCAGATGGGAAAGGTGAATCGAGATGACGCTCGTAATCGACATGGCGACCTTGCAGCGCACCGACAAGCACGACGCCGAGTTTGTGCGCGTGGACGCAGACGGCGAGCCGCCAGTCACGGACGCCGAGCTTGTGGGCGCCTGCTGCGAGGTCTGGCAGCGCCGCGCCAACGCGCTGGAGCACTCATGCAAGGTGCTCGCGGACAACCTGCTCGACGCGCAGCGCGAACGCGACTCATTTGAGCGCGACGCCGGCTGTTTCTTCCGCGCAGGCGTGGAAACCGAGCGCGAGATGCAGGCGGAAATCAACATCCTGCAAGCGCGCGTCCGCGAGTTGGAACACGAGGCGGTCGAACTCAAGGTAGAGGGCAACGCCATCTTCGATGACCTGACCGCCGAACGCGATGCACTCCGAGCCCGTATTCTCAGGTCCGACGTTATGTCAGTGGCGACCGCCACGGCCATCGACAAGGTTTGCAAGGACTGTGGGAACTTCGAGCGGGGCCCTTGCCCCTGCGGAGCCTTCCGCGAGGCGCTCGCGCTCGCCCAGAAGACCCCCGATTGCCCCGAGTCGCTTCGCACCACCATCGCGGCGCTTGAGGCGAAGTTGAGTCAGTCTGCTGGGGGTGTCCAGTGACCTACCCCGACATGCTCCCCATGCTCCGCTGGCGCCTCCGCTCAATCCCCGTCTTCTCGTTCCGGCCCATCACCCCGGAGTTGTTCGTTGACTCGCTCAGCAATGAATCGCTGCGATACACGAAGATTCCGCCCGCCCATGATCGCGCGGTAATCGGGTTCCATGAGCGCACTCAGGCGGGTCGCCTCTTGGTTGCCAAGCGGTTTCTAGCCCCACACAATGCGCGACTCCGCGAGGTGCGCGCGTGAACTACGCCGAATTCGTATCCACGAAACTGACACGGGCCCCGCTTACCGGAATGGCGACCGTGCCGACGCTCAGCGATTCCCTGTTCCCATTCCAGCGCGATCTCGTGAAGTGGGCCCTTCTGCGCGGCCGAGCAGCCATCTTCGCGTCCACGGGGCTCGGCAAGACGCGCATGCAGTTGGAATGGGCCAAGCACGTTTCCGCCCACGTCGCGCGACCCGTGCTTGTCCTGGCCCCGCTTGCCGTCGCCCAGCAGTCCGTTGCCGAGGGCGCCAAGATGGGCGTGCCCGTCACGCTCTGCCGCGAATCCTCCGACGTGCGCCCCGGCGTCAACATCACGAACTATGACCGCCTCCACAAGTTCGATGCTCGCGAGTTCGGGGGCGTCGTCCTTGACGAGTCCAGCATCATCAAGCACCACGACGCGGCGACGCTCGGAATCCTGCTCAACGCATTCGCGCAAACGCCGTTCAAACTATGCGCGACCGCGACCCCCGCGCCCAACGACTATACGGAATTGGGCACGCACGCGGAGTTTCTTGGCGTCTGCACCCGCGCCGAAATGCTCAGCGAGTTCTTCTGCCACGATGGCGGGGAAACACAGGTCTGGCGCGTCAAGGGCCACGCTCGCAAGGCGTTCTGGCAGTTCGTGGCCTCATGGGGCGCGTTACTCCGCTCGCCAAGTGATCTCGGCTACGACGATGCCGGGTTCCGCCTGCCCAAGTTGACTGTGCAACAGCACATCATAAAGGCGGATACCGACTCCGTTCGCGCGGCTGGTCTGCTGTTTGCCGAGGAGGCGAACACCCTCGGGGAGCGGCGCGACGCTCGGAGAGCCACGGTTGACGCTCGTGTACGCGAATGCGTGGCGCTGGTGAAGTCGGACCCTCGCCCTTGGATCGTCTGGTGCAACCTCAACAGCGAGCAAGACGCACTCAAGGAAGCATTTGGGGATATGGCGTTCTCCGTCCAGGGCTCCGACAGCATCGAAGACAAAGAAGATCGCATCCTTCGATGGATTGCGCTTGAGCGCCCCGTGATGGTGTCCAAGAGCAAGATCATGGGATTCGGGCTCAACCTCCAGATGTGCGCGCGCCAAGCGTTCGTCGGAGTGACCGATTCCTGGGAGTCGTACTATCAGGCCATCCGCCGCTCGTGGCGCTTCGGCCAGAAGCATCCCGTACACGTCCATATCTTCGCCAGCGAGTTGGAGGGCGCCGTGGTGAAGAATCTGGAGCGCAAGGAAGCGGATGCCGAGCGCATGTCGAATGAACTGAGCATCGAGACTTGCGAAGCCTTGCGCGCCGAAGTGCTCGGCCAGAAGCGCCAGACCCGCGAATACAACCCCGCTACCGCTATCGCGCTGCCGTCATGGCTGGCCGCGTAGCAGAGGACACCATGCCCAACAACCCCGCGACGAAGGTGATTGCACAGGATGCCGGAGAACTCTTCGCCATGTACCACGGCGATTGCGTCGAAGTGCTCAAGGGCATTCCCGACGAGTCAATTGGCTACTCTATCTTCAGCCCCCCTTTCGCTTCGCTGTACACCTACAGCAACAGCGCGCATGACATTGGGAACGTGCGCGACCATGCCGAATTCTTCGCCCACATGGCGTTTCTGGTCGAAGAAATCTTCCGGGTTACCAAGCCGGGGCGCTTGCTTTCGTTCCACTGCATGTTGCTGCCCACGTCCAAAGAGCGCGACGGCGTTATCGGCCTGACCGACTTTCGCGGCGAGTTGATTCGCTCGTTCGCATCGCTCGGCTGGATCTATCACTCCGAGGTCTGCATTTGGAAAGACCCCGTGACCGCCATGCAGCGCACGAAGGCGCTTGGGCTGCTTCACAAGACCATCCGCAAGGATTCGTGTATGTCGCGCCAGGGCATCCCCGACTATCTGGTTACCATGAGAAAACCGGGCGTCAATAGCGAGGCCGACCGCTGCTCTCACTCTGGCAAGGACGACGATATCCCGGTGTCCGAGTGGCAGAAACTCGCCTCGCCGGTGTGGACGGATATCAACCCGAGCGACACCCTCCAATATCGCAGCGCCCGCGAGAATGACGACGAGCGCCACATCTGCCCGTTGCAACTTGAGGTCATCCGGCGCGGACTTCGCCTGTGGAGCAAGCGCGGGGATACCGTGCTCAGCCCGTTCGCGGGCATCGGCTCCGAGGGCGTCATGGCCGTTGAAATGGGCCGGCGCTTCGTCGGCATCGAGCTGAAGGATTCGTACTACCGGCAGGCTGTTGCCAATCTCAAGAACGCTCGTGAGGGTGGCGCGCAATTGGGCCTATTCTCCCCTCCGCCCCCGCACATCCAGTAGCAGCGCAGTAATGCGGCGCGACGTATGGAGCGCGCTTGACACAAGCCGTAGTGGTGGGTACACGCTTTCACGCATTGCGGTGGACTAGATCCAATGCGCCCACATTTCCGTGCCGTACCGGCCTCGCCCTGGTCGCCAGCTAGTCCCTGGCCCAGTGGCGAGGCTTCTATTTTGGAGGACCGCAAATGTCCAAGGAAATGACAGAGTTGGGAAAGAACATCGCTCGCATTGCGGATGCTCTGGAACGTATTTCTCTTGCTCTTGAAGTGGGCGGAACCGTTACCGGAGTGGAGTTGGCCGTTGATCGGGTTGCGGACCTGATTTCTAACTCTCAGACGGACGGCATCAAGGTCTACGGCGACATTCGCACCGAGAACTGAGCGTGAGCCGCCGCGCCATCCACATTCGAGCAACGGCCGGATGGCTGCTCGACTGCCTGAAAGATCGCGATTGGCGCGGGGCGCGTTCGCTCGCCGCTCATGTGGTTCGGCTGTTGCTTGGGGGCGCACTGTGACGCTAGTGGCCGTCGCACCAGACAAGTTCTGCAAGGGGTTCGACGGCACGGCCGAGACGCCGGTCGCCTATAGCGTGCTCCCCCTGCGCGATGCGCTCGCTCGCTCATACGCGACCGACGCCCACGCCGTGACCTATGTTATCGACGGCTCCGCCGAGCAGCCGCGATTGACCAAAGCGGGCCTTCCGATCCTCGGCATGGCCGTCAGTGTCCATTGCCTATTCTGCGACGTGGACAATCCGGGGCACTCGGCCTGGACGGACGAACTGCGCTACGAGGCCCGCGAGCGCGAAGCCAAACTCGACATACTGCAAACGGTTGGCATCTACGAAACCGCGCACGGACTCCGCTACGTTCAGCCGCTCGAGCAGCCGGTGCCAGCCGCAGAAGCCGAGCGGTATCTGGCTACATGGCTGGGCGAACTGAGCGCCTCCGGTGTCCATGTTGACGCAGCGTGCAAGGACTGGACGCGCCACTATCGGCTGCCGAACGTCGTGCGCGATGGCGTCGCGTACTGCTCGCCGTTTGTCGACCTTGAGCGGATGCGGCCGGTATCCATTGTCCCCGCCGCAGTAGAGCAACCGTCGCCGCGCACTCCTACATTCGACCCCGCGCGCAGCACGACCGAGCGAATCACCCGCGCGCTCGCCTACGCTGCCGCGACGCCGCCCGCCGTCGAGGGCCAGCATGGCGACCTCGCCACGCACACGCTATGCGCCACGCTGACGCGCGGGTTCGACCTGTGCGACTCGGATGCGCTGCTCTGCTTGCGCGATTGGAACGCGCGTTGCTCGCCCCCGTGGACGGATGCGGACCTCGCCAAAAAGGTAGCCAATGCTCGGCGCAGCGGAACCGAGCCGGTTGGCGGCAGGCTTGAGGAGCGGCAGCAGTTGGTCACTCCCGGCAAGTCGGTTGCCGAGCAGCGCGTTGCAGAGCGAGAGATTGCTCCCGTGCTCAAGTACGAGTTCCAGCGCGGCGTTGACCTGCTCGCGGAGGAAATCACCAATCCTCTATGGCTGGTTAAGGGCCTGCTTCCAGAAAGCGGCGTTTGCGTCATCGCGGGCGAGCCCAAGGCAACCAAGACATGGGCCGCGCTCGAAATAGGCATGGCACTGGCTACCGCCACTCCCGCCTTTGGCGAATACGAAGTGACGGTGCGCCGCAATGTTGCCGTCTTTCTCGCAGAGGACGGAAAGCGCAGCGTCAAGGCGCGTATCGCGGCGCTTGCGGACAGTCGCCATATGCCGCAGTCCGACGCGGTGGCCAACATGCACATCATCTGCCGTGGCCACATTGACATCCTCCGCACGGAAGACCTGCAAGCGCTGGTTGACTCCTGCCGCAGCATTCCCGACCTCGGGTTGCTCGTTATGGACCCGCTGCGCGACCTCCACAGCGCAGAAGAGAACGACTCAACCGCCATGGCGAAGGTGACTCACGCCCTGCGTTGGCTGCGCGACCAGATCAAATGCTCCATCCTCTTCGTCCACCACGCCAGCAAGTCCAGCAAGGAAACCAGCGACCGGCGCGCGGGTCAGAAGATGCGCGGCTCCAGCGTCATCCACGGCGCAATCGACGCCGGTTTCTACATGAGCGACACCAAGACCGACTTGCAGACGTTCTGGACTAACCGGGTGCAGGTCGAAATCAAGGAAGGCGCAGGGGCGGGGATGTTCTCACTGACCCTCAACCTCGACAACGACGGCGATGGTCGCGCCACCGGCGGGTCTTGGTCTGTTGAGCACGTAGAGTCCAAGGAGGGCTCGGAGCGCGCTCGGCAACTCCGGGGCGATGTTGTGGCCTGCCTCCAAGAAGCGGGCGCACCAATCGGCATCAGGAAGGTCCGCGAGGCCCTCAAGCAGCGCACAGGCAAGGGCGCGTCCGATTCCGTCATCTCTATCGTTTTGAGCGAGTTGCGGGAAGACCGAATCGCCGTAGACACGGGCAGCGGATGGCAAATCTCGCCTACCAGAAATCAAGCACTTAACCCATCCACCAAGGGTCAGAAAAAAGAGGGGCGAAGTGGATGGGTCAAAAATACCCAATCGGCCAATTCTGGCTCCACCCATCCATTTGCCTCCGTGGATGGGTCAAGTGTTCAGAATAACAGGGTTAACGAGTCGCCCGCCAACCCATCCACTACCCATCCACTACCCATCCACGTGGACGGCCAGGGGGCATACCCATCCACCCATCCACGCAAGCTTGTAGAGCGCGTGGGGGTGGATGGGTGCCCCTCCTCTGGGGCTGCGTTTTTGTCGAAAGAGGAACGCCAGCGACTGCTCGCACTCCCTGGTAACCCCGAAGAGTTGCCCGCGCCCATCCGCGCCGCGATTGCAGAAATGAACGCAGAGGATGACGCACGCGAAACGGCGATGGACAAGGCGCGACGCGAAGGCGACGCGATCCGGGCGGTCGTGACTGCGGCGTCTGGACAGTCCGATAGCGCGCCTCTGGATACCGAGGAGGACGGCCGATGATCGCCCCGCTTCCGCGTATGTGCATCGTCACCGACACGCGCGAGCAGACGCCATGGACATTCAGCGCGGCGTGTGATGTCGAGATTCGCAAACTCGACTATGGCGACTACAGCGTCGCTGGCTACGAGAGCAGATGGGCAATCGAGCGGAAGTCGCTGGCCGACCTCGTTGGCTCGCTGACGGCTGGACGCGACCGCTTCCTCCGCGAACTGGCTCGGCTTCGCCGCTATGAGCAGTCGGCCATCATCGTGGAGGCGACTGTCGCAGACGTGCGAGCGCACGACTATCGCAGCCGCATCCCTCCCGCGACGCTCATGGCGAACGTGGCGATGCTGCGGTCGCGATATTGCCCCGTGTACTTCGAGGGCACGCCTGCGCTGGCCGCATTGGCTGCCGAGGATTTGATGTACCGCTGGCTACGCGACGAGCAGGCGATGCGCGGGGGCGCGAGTGCGGTTGGCGCGCACTCACAACAGCAGGCGAGCGGAGGTGTGCAATGAGCAAGACGGCGATTTTCCACGAGATGGCAGACGGCAGGGGCGGCGATCTGGGCGCGACGATTGAGATTGTGCTGTCGCACGTCGAGGCGCTCAAGCGACTGGATGCTGCGACTCTGGTGCTCCTGCAAGGCGGCAACGGCGTGTATGTGCGCGAGAGCGTCGATGACGTGCGGCGGGAGGTGGAGGCGCAATGACGCAATACCTGAACCCTCAGTTTTCCGTGGCGTGTAGCAGCGGAGCCATCGACGCCGACGAGGCGCAGGCGCGCTGGGATGCCACCTTCGGCAAGCGTGGCGCCGCTTCAGTTGGCCACCCCGTCGTTACCCCCTCCGATTTGCCAGCGCCCCGTGGTGGCGTTGTAGCGGCAGGGTGCGCCCCTTCGGCCTCGCCGAGCGATTGCGCGCGTCTCAGGGCAAATGCGGATGTCGAGGCGTTCGACCCCTCGCGCTGCATCCACGCCGACACCAACGACAGCGAGTGCGACGATTGCGCGCTTGAGTGCGAGTGGTCGCGCAACGACGACGATCCCATTTGGCTGGAGGGAGAGGGGGAATATCGCTGATGGCCTGGAAACTGCGCGGACACACGCTAACCACGCGAGAACACGTATCAATCGTGCGGCGCGAGCGGCTGCTGTGGGGGCGCCCGAGTGCGTGGTCACGGGATCGGATGCGCCTGCTGCTCGTGCGCGTCAAGGCGCGGCGCATCGAGTGCGAGGCGGGCGCGCCCGACACATTCGCCCTCTTCGACCGCGCCTCGGGCCTCGGCACTCGGGGCGCAGATGGTCACCCCGGAGCAAGCGCACGCGCCACCGTGGACGCAAGCGGTTGGCGACTTGAGCACGCCGACCACGAACGCTGGCACGCGCCCGCTCCTGAGTCGTGCAGCGAGGAGTTCGCGCCTTGATGCAGATGCCGCTACCCCTGCGCTCCGACGCTCGCGCTCCCACGTTGCCGCCGCCCTACTACTGCGAGCAATTGCGCTGTGCGATGTCGCAGACCGCGTGTGTGCGACGCCAAGGCTATGACCTCGCCACGCGCAAGCGGCTGCGCGGCATCGAGCACGCCGAGCACATGTGCGCGTCGGCTGACGGCTGCTGGCAGGGCAAGGCGTTGCTCGCTGACCTCGGCATCTGGCGATGGGTGCGCTGCTGCGAGGGGCGATGCGGTGGGAAGCATCCTGCGCCCAAACTAGGCGAGGGGTCGCTATGACAGCGAAGTCGCGTCGGTTGCGACAGCCAAGTCAGTGTGTTATATTTGACACGCGACATGATTGTCGCCGTACGGGGGTAGTCGCCCATGTAGGCAAGGGGACGTGGCGAC
>Ga0172381_10002297_pt1 | contig 21250 bp, 23 predicted proteins | sample Leawel6488metaG_FD_119754 | JGI IMG/M metagenome (GOLD analysis project Ga0172381, IMG submission 119754) | Leachate microbial communities from a municipal landfill in Southern Ontario, Canada - Leachate well 64-88 metaG | ecosystem: Engineered > Solid waste > Landfill > Unclassified | place...
GAACCTGAAGAAACTAATGGAACAATTAATAGAAGATGGGAAGAAACGAATTTTTGCATTCCTGGAAAAAATCCTTTTCCTCCCAATTATTAACTTTAAAATAGCTTAGTAAGGAGCGACTAAGTAAAACATCTGGCAGATTCCATTTTTTGTCACCCTTTTTTTTAACTTTGTTGCAGTTGAATGTAAATAATTTAAAAATCAATATCATGTTTAAGAAAGAGGTGTACATAAAACGCAGGCAGAATCTGCTGTCAAGCGTAAGGTCGGGAATACTTCTGTTCCTGGGGAATTCAGAGGTGGGGTTCAATTATCCGTCCAACACATACAGGTTCAGACAAGACTCCTCTTTTCTGTACTTCTTTGGTCTGGATGAGCCGGATCTTGCAGCAATTATTGATGTGGAGAGCGGAGAGGAGATTATTTTCGGAAACGACGTTAGTCTGGATGACATTATCTGGATGGGTCCGCAACCGGCAATGAAAGATAAAGCAGAAGAAGTTGGGGTTCGCAAGGTTCAGCCATTTTCCGGGTTGGAAAAATATGTGAAAAAAGCGGCAAATTCGGGCAGAACTGTTCACTACCTTCCTCCTTACAGAGATTCCAATAAAATATTGTTAAATAGTTTATTGGGTGTAGAATTCGGACAGCTGGGCGAAAGAGCATCCGTCGAATTTATCAAAGGTGTTATTGCGTTGAGGGAGGTTAAAGAGAGTTGTGAGATAGCAGAGATGGATCTGGCCTCAAACATTGGCTACGCAATGCACTATACAGCAATGAAAATGGCCAAAACCGGAATGGTAGAGCAGGAGTTGGTTGGTATAATGGAGGGAATCTCCATATCAAGCGGAACAATGCCCTCTTTTCCGATAATTCTGTCTCAAAACGGCGAAACTTTGCACAATCACACCCATCACCAGGTACTGACTAAGGGAAGACTGTTGGTTATTGATGCAGGAGCAGAGAATAATGCCCACTATGCATCTGACTTTACTCGCACATTGCCGGCATGGGGAAAGTTTACTGCCAGACAAAAGGATATTTACACAATTGTGGCGACAGCAAACAATCTTGCATTAAGCATGATAAAACCGGGAATATCCTATACATCGGTACATCTTGCTGCATCACGGATTATGGCTCAGGGGTTCAAGAACATCGGCTTGATGAAAGGAGATGTAGATGAAGCTGTTGCGGCAGGGGCAGTCGCTCTCTTTATGCCTCACGGGCTGGGACATCAGTTGGGGCTCGATGTTCACGATATGGAAGATCTGGGAGAAAACTATGTGGGTTACGATGATGAGTATAAAAGATCTGCACAGTTCGGACTTAGCTCATTAAGAATGGGAAAGCTGCTTAAACCTGGGCATATCATTACCGACGAACCGGGGTGTTATTTTATTCCGGCTCTCATTGATAAATGGAAAAAAGAGGGCATAAACAAAGAGTTCATCAACTTCGACAAGCTGGAGGATTATTATACTTTTGGCGGAATAAGGCTTGAGGACAATGTCTTGGTTACAGAAACGTCCTGCAGACTTCTTGGCTCAAAACGTCTCCCGATTACTGTTGAGGATGTAGAAAGAGAGATGGAGTAAAACTATTATGATTAGTTGTACATAACAATAAATGAAAAGCTTCGATTCTGGCAGATACTTCTACCACCGTTTTTTAGCCATTGTGACAATTGTTGCAATGATGATTGTATCCTGTTCCAAGGACTCCGTAATCGAACCGCCGGCACCTAAGTCGGATCTGAATGAACTGTTAAGTTTCAGCTTTATGCAAAGTGACAACCCGCTTTTAACACAGGATTGTTATCCTGTTAAATCGGGAAACATTTACTACATTACTGTTTCAAAGGGAGCAAATGTATCTTCTCTTAAGGCAAAATATTCCGCTTCTGACAAAGCCACAGTTAAAATCGGGGGTGTATTGCAGACGGGTGGAGCGAGTCTTATAGATTATACTAACACAACCGAAGTTACTGTAACCTCGGAATCGGGGAAAGTAAACACATACAAGCTGTTGGTTCAGGAGGGCAACATAAACTTAGACAGGTTGGTATACACATTTATGACCACCTATTCAATCCCGGGGATCTCATATGCAATAACAAAAGATGAAGAGATAGTCTATAAATCGGGGTTAGGTTTTGCAATACAAGAGACTGGCGAGAGAACAAAACCAAACCATCTTTTCCGTTTGGCAAGCATTTCCAAACAGTTTACCACACTATGCATAATGAGACTAATGGAGGAGGGTAAACTCTCATTGGACAGAAATGTATTTGGCGCCGGAGGAGTTCTGGAGAGTGAATTTCCAAATGTAGCACCAATGGCTTCGACAGTAACCGTAAGGAATCTGTTACAACATAACAGCGGGTGGCCAAAAGATCCCGACCCAATGTTTACAGACTCTTTTGACGGCCAGACTCTGGATCAAAGAATAAATTATGTGCTTGGGTGTACTCAGGTCACTCCAGGCACCAAATACGCCTATTTTAATATGGGATTCGGGATTTTGGGTAAGGTTATCGAGAAGATAACAGGGAAAGGTTATGAAACCTATCTTAATGAGACAATGGCTCTTGCAGGGGTAACCGATGTTCACGTCGGAGGAGATAAATCGCAGAGAAGATCTAATGAGGTTGTATACTACTCTCAGAGTGGAACCAACGGATATGGAAATGAAATGCAGGTTATTGCAGCAGCCGGAGGGGTTATTGCCTCTACTGAGGATATGATGAAGTTGCTTTTCCACATAGACGGACTATCTAAAGTTAAAGATATAATTACTGCAGAGACCAGGGCGACAATGCTCACTCCGTCTGCTGCAAATAGCCATTACGCATTGGGCTGGATGCTTAACCATTCATACTTTCCCGGTTCAGTTTACCATACGGGTAACCTTGCAGGAACAGCAACAATGTGGGTAATGGGTGGAAATGGAATAAACTGTGTTGTGCTTTGCAACTCCAGATCTTATATCACCGGTTTTGACGATGAATTATATGGTCTGCTCAGGGATATTCTCAATCACATTGGGACGCATATCGTGTGATTTTTATGGTGTGATTCATATTTATTTTATGATTTGCAGATTGATAATTTGCAATTGTTTTTTTTATATATATCGAATCTTGTTTATATTTGGCAGATATGGCGAATTCATAATTATTATTTTGCTTAACTTCAAATTGCTCAATCTTTCTAACCGGAGAGAGCACGGTTAAGATATTGTTTTGCCAATAACCCAGATTTTGATAAGTAGCAACTAAAGCCCTATACTTATAATCGGGCGAAAAAATATTCTTTCCGTAAAAATAAGAATCATACGAGAAATGAAGTAAACCGAAAACGGTAGGCATAATATCAATTTGTGATACACGTGAATCAATCTCTTGCGGCTTAATAAATCCCGGTGCATAGATAATTGCCGGAATGTGATATTTATCTAACGGTATTTCGGTTTTCCCTGCGCTCGAGGCGCAATGATCGGCTGTAATAATAAAAATAGTATTTTCAAACCACGATTGCTTGCGGGCTTTATCTAAAAACTTACCAATGGCATAGTCGGTATATTTAATCCCGCCATTTCTCGATTTGGAATCGGCTGGAATATCTATCCTATTTTCGGGATAAGTAAATGGTCTGTGATTGCTGACTGTCATTATATGTCCGAAAAAAGGCTTACCTTTTTCTGCGTCGCTATTAAATACAGACAGTGCTTTGTTGAACATATCTTCATCGCATACTCCCCAAATATTACTGAAAGTTATATCTTCTTTTGCAAATTTTTTCTTATCAATGATCTCATACCCATTCCCGGAAAAGAACTTTCCCATATTGTCGAAATAACTGTCGCCTCCGTACAGAAATTGCACTGTATAACCTTTTTCATTAAGTACCTTTCCTGTGGAGAATAGATTACTGTTATTCGGTTGCTTTATAATACTTTCCCCTGCACTAGGGGGTAAGCAAAGGGTTACAGCCTCAAGTCCACGTACCGTTCTGTTACCAGTAGCATATATATTGTTAAAAATCAAACTTTCCTTTATCAGTTTATTCAGATTTGGGGTAATATTTTCTGTATTTCCATAGTGCTCCAGATAAGAGGCACTCATACTTTCAATCGTAATCAGTATGATGTTTTTATGAATTTCAGACAGAGAATCTTTTATGCTTTGCTGGTTGTTTTGTCCCTTACTATTATACTCTTTGTTCAGTATTTCAAAAACCTCCCTTTCCGGTAATGTAGAGTAAAACCTATTATAGTCCAGTTCATTATTCATAAAAGCCGTATAAAACTTAAATGTTCCATTGGACTGCAATTCGTTCACATATACATTATCTGTACTCTGAAGTTTAGTATTAAAATTCAGTAAGACACACGAAAAGATAGTCGATAAAAAATATATACCTGTTGTCAATAGCTTAATCTTGAATGACGGAAACTTATCAAATAAAGGTTTTACCCTCAATGCCATAAAATACGTAATAGCGGCCGATATAAGAATAAGAATAGCGAATAAAGGAATAATAGGATAAGATTCGAAAATATTGCCAATGACCTCATGTGTATATATCAGATAATCGACAGCAATGAAATTATACCTGACACCAAACTCGTCCCAGAACAAATATTCGCCTATTCCATTCCCTGTAATGATTACTACATATAAGAAAAATGTCAGATAATAAACAGCCATACTCCATCCCTTTCGCATTTTAGGAACGAAAAGACGGATGCCAAAACTAATTAGTTTATACAATAAAAAATACCTGACAATTTTAGGAACAACACTACCATATTCATCGAATATTGTATTACAAAATGCGACATAACAAAAAGCAATGACTATAAGACCGAAAATAATATATCCAAACGGTTTCTTGTATTTACTTTGGAATTGAAAAATCAAAGTAAGCCACATAAAAAAGCAAGCTACAATTCCCGCACAAATGTCGTTTATCAGTCCTAAACCAAATATTTTAATCCAGTCTAAGAATGAAAAAGATATTTCCGTTTGTTCATTAAACAAAAAAATAATCCGCAGGAGGAAACCTATGGCAACAGATAATGACAATAACCCGCCAAAGGTAGATGTATAGAGCTTGGTCTGCTCTTTCAACTCTTTTATATCCATTTTTTATTAGAAGATAACGACGGCGCCAGGACTTTCAATCCTCGGTGTATGATTTTTATATTAATCTCTTTTCCTGCATATACAGCGTTGCCGTCCATATGCATAACTCCCTCATGTTCGCGTAAAATAGTCACTTCTGGCGCTATTATCTGAATCAGTTTACGGCTGTTGCCTATATTCTGTGAAAACATTTGGATAGCAATCTTCGGGACATTCCAAGCCGAAAGCGGTTTCAAAATGACAATATTCATCAGTCCGTCCTCCATGCTGGCCCGAGGTGCGATAAAGGCATTATTACCATATTGAGTCGCATTGGCGCAGGTCAATACAAAAGCTTCCTCTTCGAATGTATGTGTAGGTGTTATAATCTTATATTTTTCGGATTTGAAATGTAGAAAGGTATCAATCATATTTTTGACATACATCAGTATACCCCTGTTTTTCTGGTTAAGAGATTTCTCACTTACCTGCGCATCAAATCCAACGCCACATGTGCAGAGGAATATATGCTCGTTGACAAGACCGTAATCAATTTCCCTTACATTCCCTTGCTCTATTATTTCAACAGCCTTGTTTTTATCCATCGGAATATGCAGGCTTCTTGCAAGTCCGTTGCCAGAACCTACAGCCAAGATGCCCAATATTGTATTGCTTCCTATAAGTGCTTTAGCTATTTCGTTTATAGTACCGTCTCCACCAACAGCAATAACATACTTGACATTATTCTTTACGGCTTCGGAGGCAATATCTGTAGCATGTCCGGCATACTCGGTCTTAAATATTTCTACATCATATCCGAGAGAAGCCAACTTGTTAAAATAATGAGGAATATTTCTCTTTGACTTTGTACCTGAAACAGGATTAATAATCACACAAACAGTATTTTTTATAATCATAGCAGATCTGTAAATGTCTGAGGTGTTACATCTGCCACGGGCGGTACGGGGAAATTGTTCTGTTTCAACGCTTTAATTATATTTGATTACAACCGGAAAGTGCAAATATAACTATTTCGGCCAACATGCGATATTCTCTTCTCTTTAAATTGCAAAAAGCATTATATTTGTACTCAGGAAGAATTTAAAAAAAATGGGAAACAAACCGAAAGCCATACAAGAACTCCAGCGGCAAACAGGCGTAAATGTAAGCCATTGCTATCAGTGTGGAAAATGTACCGCCGGATGCGAACTTGCCGACGAAATGGATTATCCGCCCAGTCTGCTTATGCATATGCTGCAGAGGGGAGATGAATCTTTGATGCAGCAGCTTTTGCATTCGAAAACTATCTGGCTCTGCGTCTCTTGCCAGAATTGTGTTACACGCTGTCCTATGCAGATTGATATTCCGCAGATTATGGATTATTTGCGCGAAAAATCTGTGCGAGAGAATAAAATCAACCCTGAATCGCGCGACATAGTAGCTTTTCACCGTGCCTTTCTGGATTCCGTCAAATTTACTGGACGGCTTTACGAAATCGGTTTGATTGCCGGTTACAAGATGCGCACATTCCATTTGATACAAGATGTGGCAATGGCTCCTAAAATGTATTCGAGGGGAAAACTTCCTCTGATGCCGGAGTTGGTTAAAAACCGTAAACATCTCTCTTCCATCTTTTTCAAAACGAAAAATCCCAAAGACTAAATATACGAAATATGATAAAATTAGGGTTTTACCCCGGTTGTTCACTCACTGGTTCCTCCTCGGATTATGCCGAGTCGGTATTGGCTCTTGCCAAAGCTTTCGATCTGGAGTTGACAGAAATTCCAGACTGGAATTGCTGTGGCGCTACGGCCGCCCACAACATGAACAAGGAGCTGGCTTTATCTCTTTCTGCCCGTATCCTGGCATTAGCAGAAAAACAACAAATGGATGAGGTAGTTGTCCCCTGCGCCGCATGTTACAACCGTCTTTCGGTTACTCAGTATGAACTAAACAAAGACGCAGATCTCAAAAAGAGGATTTGCGATATTATAGGAATGCCCATAAATGGTAATTTGCATATTCTGAATGTTATGCAGATGATTGACAAATATATAACCGGACGTCTGGAAGAAAAAGTGACTAATCCTTTTACGCGAAAAGTGGCTTGTTACTATGGTTGTCTATTGGTCCGTCCACACGATATTCTTAAATTCGACCGTCTGGAGGACCCGCAATCTATGGATGTCCTTATGGAGAAGGTGGGAGCCGAACCTATTGACTGGGCTTTCAAAACCGAATGTTGCGGAGCAGGATTTTCTGTATCGCACACCGATGCTGTGGCCAAACTTTCCGGCAACATTGTGAAAGATGCTGCCGATCGCGGAGCCGAGGCCATAATCGTAGCTTGCCCTATGTGTCAATCGAATCTGGACATGCGTCGTGCCCAAATAAACGAATATTTGAAAAAGAAAACCGATATACCGGTCATTTACATAACTCAGGCTATTGGTCTTGCCGTGGGTCTGAGCGCCAAAGATGTCAGTCTTCAAAAGCTTTTTGTACCGGCAACATTTGTTTAAATACTTTTTGGAACAAAAATTATACTATGTCAAAAATAGGAGTATTCATTTGCCATTGCGGAGAAAACATCAGCGCTACCGTGGATGTAGAGAAAGTGGCGGAAGAGGCAGCAAAGTTTGATGGTGTAGAATTCGCCACCCATTACAAATACATGTGCTCCGACCCGGGGCAAACACTGATCAAAAATGCCATTAGGGAAAAGGGCCTTACCGGAGTTGTTGTGGGTTCATGCTCTCCGCGTATGCACGAGCCGACTTTTCGCAAAGCTTGTGCCGAGGCGGGCTTAAATCCCTATATGTGCGAGATGGCTAATCTGCGCGAACATTGCTCGTGGGTACACGAAAAGAGTGAGGAGACTACCGAAAAGGCTATCGTCCTTATTAAGATGTTAGTCGAAAAGGTCAAGAAAAACAGATCGCTCAACGCTATAAAGGTGCCCATTACCAAGAAGGCTTTGGTGTTAGGCGGTGGTATTGCCGGAATACAGGCTGCTCTGGACATTGCCAATGCCGGGCAACAGGTGATTTTGGTGGAGAAAGATCCCTCAATTGGAGGTCATATGTCGCAGTTGTCAGAGACATTTCCTACTCTCGACTGCTCGCAATGTATACTCACTCCACGAATGGTAGAAGTGGCGCAGCATCCCAACATCAAACTTTATAACTACGCCGAACTGGAAAAACTGGAAGGTTTTATAGGCAACTTCAAAGCTACTATCCGGCTGAAGGCCAAGAGTGTGGATTATTCAATTTGTACAGGTTGCGGGTTGTGTACAACCAAATGCCCAAGCAAAAAGATACCAAGTGAATTCAATGAAGGTTTGGGAATGAGAACCGCTATTTATACTCCTTTCCCACAGGCGGTCCCGAATAAACCGGTGATTGACAGGGAAAACTGTAACTACTACAAGAAAGGGGTATGTAAGATTTGTCAGAAAGTTTGCCCTACAGGTGCCATTCAGTACGATCTGCCCGATGAGCTGATTACAGAAGATATTGGTGCAATTGTTATTGCTACCGGTTTTAATGTACTTAAAACCAATTTCTTTCCGGAATACGGATATGGCAAATATCCCGATGTAATTACCGGTCTTCAGTTTGAACGTCTTGCTTCGGCTTCGGGCCCGACATTAGGCGAAATCCGTCGTCCTTCGGATGGGAAGATTCCTCAGAAGATTGTGTTCATAGCTTGTGCCGGTTCCCGTGATCAGGCCAAAGGTATCCCGTATTGTTCAAAAATATGCTGTATGTACACCGCCAAACATGCAATGCTCTATCAACATAAGGTGCATGGTGGCGAATCATATGTCTTTTACATGGACATTCGTGCCGGCGGAAAGAATTATGAAGAATTTATACGCCGTGCCATTGAAGACGATGGCGTAAACTATGTGCGTGGAAGGGTTGCCCGTATTTACGAAAAAGATGGAAAATATATAGTAAAAGGAGTAGATACATTACTGGGTTCTAAACAGATAGAAATTGAAGCAGATATGGTGGTATTGGCTACGGCAGGTGTTGCCAATGCCGGTGCAGAAGAGTTGGCGCAAAAGATGCATGTTTCGTACGACGCATACCACTTCTTTGCTGAGGCTCATCCTAAACTCAAACCAGTAGAGACCAATACAGCAGGCATCTATCTTTGTGGTGCCTGTCAGGCTCCTAAGGATATCCCTGAAACTGTAGGGATGGCCTCCGGTGCCGCTGCGAAGGTTATAGGGCTTTTCTCCAACGATGAACTTACCCGAGAGCCGTTGATTGCCGTGGTGAACCGTTGTGCCCCTCCTGTATTCTCTACTTGTGTGGGTTGCTTTATGTGTCAGACAGCTTGTCCGTATAATGCCATAGAACGCGAGGAGATAAAGAGTCGTAACGGCGAAGTGATAAAAACCATTGCAAAAGTCAACCCGGGCCTGTGCCAGGGTTGCGGTACATGTGTCGCTTTCTGCCGTTCTAAGGCTATAGACATTCAAGGCTATTCAAACGAGCAAATGTTTGCAGAAGTGATGGCTATGTTAAACTAAATTATAATAACAGAACAAGATATTATGTCAGAATTTGAACCAAAGATCGTTGCTTTCGTCTGTAACTGGTGTACTTACGCCGGTGCCGATTTGACGGGAACAAGCCGGATGAAATATGCGTCCAATGTAAAGATTGTTCGCTTTCCATGCACCGGCCGCATCGACTTTATGTTATTACTCAAAGCCTTCGCAGAGGGTGCCGATGGTATTATCGTTTCGGGTTGTCATCCAAACGACTGCCACTACACTTCGGGCAACTTTCATGCACGCCGCCGCTGGGTTGTTTTCCGCGGATTGCTGGACTTTATGGGTATAGATGTAAAACGCATCCAGTTCTCATGGGTTTCGGCGGCAGAAGGAGCCAAGTGGGCCGAAATTGTCAATTCCACCGTTGCGGCGATACGCGAATTGGGTCCTTACATAGAATACCGCAAAGCAGCCGACTATCTGGCACAACAAGAAAAGGAGGTTTTCAATGGATGAGTTGAGAAAAAAAGCCACTGAATTATTGCAGTCGGGTGATGTGCAAATGGTAATCGGTTACGAGAAGGGTACCAAAGGTCCGCGTCCATGTTTTATCTCTGTGCCGGAAGAGGCTCACAAACTTATATTCGACGAACAATGTACAGGCAATCTGGCCGTCTATCTTACACATAAAGATTTGATTGCAGGGCAGAAGGTTGCGATTACTGCTTCCTACTTTGCTTTGCGCAGCATACTGCGTCTGTTTACAGAAAATCAGCTGCAGGCAGACAGACTGGTGGTGCTTACCGTCTCTGTAGATAAGCAGCTTATTGTATTTACTGCTGTCGACGATATTGCCGCCTATTTACAATCGGCACCCGTCCCTAAACGCGAAGACGATGCGGCTTTGATTGCCAGACTGGAAGCCATATCCCGCGAAGAGCGCTGGGCTTTCTGGACAGAGGAACTCTCAAAATGTTTCAAATGTTATGCATGTCGTGCAGCTTGCCCTATGTGTTATTGCAATAAATGCATAGTGGAGGAGAACCGTCCGCAATGGATTCAGCCTTGGGCCAGTACTCTGGCAAATGTAGAGTGGCATATAAACCGCGCAATGCATATGACCGGCCGTTGCTCAGATTGCGGGGCTTGCGGAGCTGCTTGTCCGCTGGGATTGCCGATTCATTTGCTGACCCGCAGAATTGTGCAGGAGGTACAGGAAAATTTTGGTATTGGAGCTAATGAAGCCGTCCAAAAGGACAATGTACTTTCGACCTTCAAGCCAGAAGATAAAGAAAATTTTATAAGATAAAATGATGGAGAAGCGCTATATAAGCCTTATATCGCTAAAGCGATGGCTGGAAAAACTCAATAACGACGGCAAACACATATACGCTCCCGTGCACAAAGGAGAAAAGATCGATTTCGGACGGATCTCTTCTACGGATGAGATTTCTTTTGACCATGTACAGACCACCCAATCGGCCAAATCTGTTGCATTTCCCCGTACAGAAGTTTTGTTTTCGTATGAAAAGGAAAAACATAACGTTCGTCTGGGAAATCCCGCAAGTGATTCAATTCCCGAGAGTGTCGTCTTCGGCTTACATCCCTGCGATGCGGCAGGATTTGATCCGCTGTCGGCTATCTTCAATTGGGACTATAAAGACGAACTCTATAACGCACGCAAAGAGCACACAACTTTGGTGAGTATCAGTTGTACGAAGTCAGATGAATATTGTTTCTGCACCTCCGTCAACGGTGGACCGGGCAACACTACGGGCAGCGACATTCTGCTTACGCCGGTCGAGGAGGGATTTCTGGCCGAAATCCTAACGGAAAAAGGTGAAACGTTGATGAAAGCAGATGAGACTTGCTTCGAACCAGACCGCGGGAGTGTGAAAGAGGATTATCTGGTTAAACTGCCCAAAAAATTTGATTTGAAAACTGTTCAACAAAGATTGAATTCTGCCTTTGAAAGTCCGGTCTGGAAAGCACAATCGCAGCGCTGTATCGGCTGCGGAGCATGCGCTTTCGTGTGTCCTACCTGTGCCTGCTTCGACATTCAGGAAGATGCTCACGGTGATAAAGGGAAACGCCTTAGATGTTGGGATTCGTGTGGCTTTACGCTCTTTACACAGCACACCTCGGGTCATAACCCCCGTGAAACTCAAAGCCAGCGCTGGCGTCAACGCCTGCTGCATAAGTTTTCGTATATGCCCGACCGGCTTTCGGTTGTGGGTTGTACAGGCTGCGGCCGTTGTTCCCGCGCTTGCCCGGTGGATATGAATTTGTTGGAACATCTTATTTCATTGAATAATTAGCATATTGAATTATGGACTCTAATATCTATCTGCCCCACCTTATGACAATCGAAAAAATTACTCAGGAAGCTCCCGGGGTAAAAACTTTCCGCCTGAAGTTTCAGGACGGGCAGACTGCCTCTTCGTTCTCTTTCAAAGCCGGGCAATTTGGCGAATATTCTGCTTTCGGCGAAGGTGAGAGTACTTTTTGCATTGCCTCTTCACCTACCAGGAAAGGCTACATAGAGTGTACTTTCCGGGAAGCCGGCAAAGTCACCTCTTCGTTGGCAAGACTGGAAGAGGGCGACACTATGGGCTTTCGCGGTCCCTTTGGAAATACTTTCCCTATGGACCAATGGAAAGGAAAAAACCTACTGTTCATTGCCGGCGGAATTGCACTTCCTCCTATGCGTTGCGTGATCTGGAATTCCCTTGATACCCGTGAGAGTTTTAAAGATATAACCATTGTTTACGGAGCTCGCTCGGTGGTAGATTTGGTTTATAAACACGAGCTGGAAGAGTGGAATCTGCGTGAAGATGTCCGTTTAGTGACCACTGTCGATCCGGGAGGTGATACCCCGGACTGGAAAGGAGAAGTTGGCTTTGTTCCATCTGTGGTGGAAAAGTTGAGTCCCTCTCCTGAAAATACCATTGCAATAGTTTGCGGCCCTCCTGTCATGATCAAGTTTACATTCCCGGTGCTTCATAAATTGGGATTTGCCCCCGAAAATATCTATACCACTTTGGAAAACCGTATGAAATGCGGAGTGGGCAAGTGTGGACGATGCAATGTTGGCAAACTGTATGTCTGCAAGGATGGTCCAGTCTTTACCGGCGCCCAGCTGCAGGAACTACCTGCGGAGTACTAGCAGTCACTTGGACGTCCCCAAATTTTCTGCAGGGAAAATCACAATGTGTTGTGATATTTGCTTGTTTTAATAGAAATTGTTTCTATCTTTGTGAAGAATCACAATATATTGGGATTATGAATAAAATAGGGGAAGATATTAAGGCACGACGCAAGATGCTTCGCATTACTCAAAGGACTCTTGCCGAACTTGCAGGTGTAAGCATTAACACATTGACTAAGATTGAGAGAAGTGAAGCCAACCCATCATACGACGTGCTGGAAAAAGTACTTGACACTCTTGGATTGGAGATTAAAGTCGTTGTAAAAGGGAAATAAATAACGTATGAGAAAAGCAGCAGTATATCTTAGAGGCGAATACGCAGGAGTACTCACAGAGGTTTCTCGCAAGGAGTATCTATTCAGATATGATGATGATTACTTTGCTAATCCAGACAAACCTGCAATCAGCCTTACCTTGAGTAAGACGCAGCAGGAGTATCGTTCAGAATACCTATTCCCGTTCTTCTTCAACATGTTGTCGGAAGGTAATAATAGAATAGCACAATCAAGAACTCTTCACATTGACGAGAACGATCATTTCGGCATATTGCTGGCAACAGCACAGACCGATGTGCCAGGTGCTGTAACCGTTAAACCCTTGTAAATTATGAACACATTAGACAGATGCCCATCGACTTTAGCGGCAGGGTTTGACACATATTCTCCTATTGCCAGGAAACGATTGTTCGGGGGACAGCATATTTCACCAATACTTCCATACGAACCGATTGATACGAATAAAGAGGAAGCAAAACTCTTCCAGAAGAATAGAGAAAGAATATCGTTGTCTGGTGTACAGGGTAAGTACTCAATGGTTCTTAGAGATGGTAGATTTGAGTTATCACATGGCGACGAACAAGGAACATACATACTTAAGCCCAAATTGAGTGGATATAGCAATAGAGACTTTAGTCCAGCGAACGAAAATCTTACCATGCAGCTTGCAGAACAAGTTTATCATATAGAGACTGCGGCAAATGGGCTTTGCTTTTTTTCAAATGGCGAAATGGCTTATATTACAAAGCGATTTGATTTTGCCTCCAATGGCACTAAGTATCGTAAAGAGGATTTCGCTTCGCTAGCAGGTTTTACATCTGAAAATGCTGGGAAGAATTATAAATATGATATTCTTAGCTATGAAGAGGTGGCATTACTTATAAAAAAATTTGTTCCTGCATGGAGAGTCGAGATGTTAAAGTTCTTCAATATAGTCATATTCAACTTCTTATTCTCAAATGGTGATGCTCATATAAAGAATTTCTCTTTGCTTGAAACACAGGACGGCGATTTCAAACTCGCTCCAGCGTACGATCTTATCAATATAAGAATACACCTACCAGACGATGCTATCTTTGCTCTCGATAAAGGTTTGTTCAAAGGAGGAGACCAAACATTTAGTCCAATGGAGATATATACAGGGAAGTCATTTATTGAGTTTGGTAAGAAAATAGGCCTCCCGGATAATATGGTCAAAAAAGAGTTGGATAGATTCAGCGCATCGTATGACAAGGCGGAAAAACTGATTGCAGATTCATTCTTGTCGGATGAACTGAAATCTCAATACGAGATAATGTATCATACACGGCGGGATTCTTACCTCAAAAATGTATAAAAAGTTTCAGTAATGTTTCACCACACTGTTGTAAGTGGGCAAAGATACAACAAAGGATTTAGTCGGTCAGCATGGATAGAGGGAGAGGTCTATAATCCGGGAAGTTCTTTTTGAAAAACTGCTTGGCACTCAATAAATGGCGGAGCACCTGTGTTGCCAAGCTCTGCAGGCTACGACGATATGAAAAATATAGAATTGAGAAACGAATTCGTTTCCGACATCCGGAACATAATAACTAAAAATCCCGCGTTTTTGTAACCATATCTACTCCATATCTCCTTCAGATGCACCTTCTTTTCCCTTATAGATGTACGGTATCCTGAAGATATCGAACACGAGTCTCTGTGCGGATGTTGGAGTTGTGTAAACGTCTTTGTATTTGCCTTCGAAGTGTACCATTGCGTATGTTTCCACCTTTCGGAGCATATCGTGTTCTGACCAGTACCTGCGTTTCTTCTCTTCGACTGCACTCAACATCTTGCTAAGCTGTGCAATGATGATCAGAGAAATGAACGTAATGAAGATCTTGCCCTTGATTGTCTGCTCATTATGGTTTTTCAAACGTCTCAGGTCCAGAAGACTCTTTTCGTCATCGAAGTATAGCTCCACTCCATTTCGCTCACGATATTGCTCAAGGGCTTCATCTGCCGATTTAGCCGAGGTCGAGATCAATACCCAGTAACAGCTGTCGCTGTCTATGAACTCCTGTATCGCATCATCGTTGTAAGTCACCTTGCGACCACGTGCCGGAGTATCCTTGACAATAAAGTACTGATTATACAAAGAGCTGTGAGATTCGATAAGTCTGTTCTCTTCCAGTTTTGCATGCTTGTGCGCCCAGAGTTTGAAGAACGTGTTGATCTCATCGTCTTTCAGTCTCTCAAGCAACTCAGATACTCTTTGAGAGCTAAGTCTAAGGTCGCCGGAACCACGCTGGTCAAGCCAATCTTCGGCATTGCTCAATGCTTTGCCGCGGCAGACCTGATAGTAAGCCAGACCAATAATCTTCTTCGCATCTCTCTCGCCCATGCTTTCGGTCAATATACAAGAGATACCTGTTTTCCTGTCACTTTGTCCAGAACGAGAGTCTCGCCTACGAAAGTAGTGGTAGAAACCTCCTTGGGCTTATTCGAATCAGCAGTCAGTTCTTGTATCTTTTCACGGGTTTTATAGTACCTGTTGTAAATCGGTTTGCCATTAGAGCCTAATTTACCGATACATGTGCGCTTGTGTGTCGAATAGCCCTTTTCTTTGTCCCAATATGACTCATCCTCATAGAGATAGACCGTCCCACTTTGTTTTGACCTTATTTCAATAATCCTTTTTTCCATGACAATTTAAATATGGTTATAAATGTAACCACATTACTTTTCTACAACCTCCCCTTCTCTTCGTTATTTGAAGACCTTACTATATTTCTTCGGCTATTCTTATTGCCAAAATTCCACGATATTGTAAATAAAAAAGACCTTGTATCATAATAGTTATTATACACTTGTTTTACACCATCGCTCTTATATGTATATTCGGGTTCAGCTGTCTTAAAGATATCAGAAATTTCCAACTTAGCTTCTATTCCTGTTTTCTCGTGTATATACTTAAACGCAATATCCGCCTGAAACGCATTATTCCTTTCGCGGTAGTCGTACAATCCGGGTAAGTATTCAGCCAAATTGCAATCAAATCTAAATTGTTTTCCTATAGAAAATGAGTTATACAAATAAAAAGCTCCACGGTATCCGGAAATATTCTGGAATTCTTGTCTTTTTGAATGATACAAATTTCTGGAGAAATCACATTGTAGTACGGTCATATACCATTCAAAAGGAGAGACATACTTGTAAATATTTATTCCCCATCTTTTTACATCCAGAAAATTGTTAGCCGTTTCCGCCTGTTTTAAAACATCGTCATAATCCAGAATAACCAGTTTCCCTATTTTATTGGTTTGGCTTGTATAATATAATCGGGTACTGAAGGAGTCACTGAATAGATAGTTCAATTCAATATTATCGAAATAAGAAGGGCGCAAGAAAGGGTTACCTGCCGAATAACTATATTTGGTAATGTACCACTTGAAAGGGTCTAAATACTTAAATGGAGGTCTCTCTATTCTATTGGAATATTGTAGAGATATTGTACTACTTTTACCAAGTTTATATAGGATACTAATTGTGGGGAAAACATGAAAGTAGTTATTATTAACCTTCTCTGAATAATTGACAGACTCACCAGTAGTATAAGTAAACTCGGAACGAAGTCCTGCCTTAAAAGTCCAATTACTTATTTTTCTTTCACCACTAAGATAGAAAGCATTAACATTTTCCTTATATCTGAATGTATTATAATCTTCGAATTGACCAAGATAGCTATCTGTCGATTGCGTATTGATATGGGAAAATTTTGCTCCGGTATTAAATGTACAGGAGAAAAGAGCGAATTCAAGATCGGCTGTAGCTGTTATTATATCGTAATCAACCTCACCATATGCCCCATAAAGCTCTTGCGGAGAGTATAAACCGCCGCTAAATAAAGAAGATGAAAAATTGCGGCTTGTTTTCACATCATTTCTCAAGTAATTCGTATTAATCGAAAAGATCGTGCTGTCGTTTATCTGATAGTTAAAGAATAGACCAGAGTTGATATTTTCGGTATTACTACTGGTCTTGCCATTAGACAGCATAACCGAATCAACAACAGATGTCATTGTATTCACATACTCTGTTCTATTGTCTATATCAGAAATCTTTTCACTATTATGCAACGGGTAAGAGAAGTCAATAGCTATCTTCGTTTTCTCGTTGAACTTGTAAGCCAAATCAAGGTTAAACATAGCAGATGTCATATTCCAACGCTTAGGATTAAACGTTGAAACTGTGGCTTTTGGATAATAACTCAGATAACTTGTCCTGTTCAAATAATTAATATTATCATAGGACAATGTACCATCAAAGAATACTTTGGAATTATTGTATCCTATATAGGCCGACCCCATATATGATGAATATGTATTCTGCCCATAACTTCCTTTAATAAGCCCCTTAATTCCTGTTGGCAGTATGGTCTTAGTTGCAATTCTTATTACTCCAATATTCCCTTCCGCGTCATACTGTGACGGAGGAATAGTCATAACACGAATGCTCTTAATGTTATTTACCGGTATTGAATTAAGATACGATACAAGAGACCTTCCGTCCAGTCTGACAAGCTTATGATTAATGAAGACCTTAACACCATCCTTTCCAACCATACTCAAAGATCCGTTTGAAAGCTGTAAAGATGGAACGGTTTTTAAGAGGTCCGATATTGCTTTGCCTTTTAGATTGACATTACCATTAAATACTATTTCATAACCATCTGGGAGAATTGATAATAGTTGATTATGCGCGACAACAATAACCGAATCGAGCTGCCAAGTTTTTGTCGAATCGCTAATGGAGATGGGATCCTGTGCTGATAATATAGCGGCCTGTATCACGAAACTACCCAGTATTATATATCTAAGGTTCGTTTTCATCCCGATAACCTTTTATCGTTTAAATAAAATTAATATTATCACTGATATTTGTGCTGTACCATAATTTAATATACATTTTTATCATAGACTCCCAATATAGTTTTTCTATAATACACATATATTCATATGGTTTTGCAACATCATTATTTTTTAATTTGTTTAAAGCAAAACAGCCGCCAGAACATAGGTATTTTACCCAGCAGTCTTCACAGGTTCGGTAACAGTCAACCGGTTTGGCAAAAAATCCCTCTCTGATAATTTTATCATAATTTATTATAGAATAAATACTCCCAACGGACAACATAGGGGAATTAGAATTCATTGTACATGTGTAAATCTTGCCATCAAGATCTACAATAAAGCCATTGATACTAGCACTACAAGCAATTTTGTTAGTCAGCCCATAATGAAGCCTCTTTAGGTCCAATATGATATTTTCTGAATAAACCTTCTCGTTTGCAATAATCTTCTTTTTATACACATCAAGCACACCCTCTAGCTGAGAAGAGAAGTCTTCAAGTTCGCTAATTTTTGGCATATACCGTCCATCGAATGAGTCAGTTGCAAAATCAAATTTAAAGGATATTTTATTGTCCTCAAAAAACAAAAAAGCATCCAACATATTCTTATTACATGGCTGAATTAGAGCTTTACACTTATAATCAATATCATTGAGTTCTAACTTTCTTAAATTATTATAAACATCCTCAAAAATTCCTCTGCCGTCTTTATACACGCGTGATGCGTTTGTTCGTTTACTACCATCAAAACTTATATAAAGAGTTACCTTATTCTTCTTTATAAACTCCATCATTTCGTCTGTCAATGTCGTCCCATTCGTAGTCAATTCAAAAGACACATCTTTGAAACCTCCTGCAAAACAGAGTTCTGGAATCATTTTTAATAATTCGAAGTTCAAAGTTGGTTCTCCTCCGCCAATAAAGTATAATACAATATGATGATCTTTCTCATTTTCGAAAAACTTCAATATGTCAATAAACCTTTCTTTCGTTAGTTTCTGTATTGGCTTTTTAGAAGCAGTAAGATAGCAATAGCCACAATTAAGATTACATCCACTAATTATATTGATGCCTATCATGCTCTTCGGCCTTACCTCAATCTGTTTCTCATCAAAATCCTTGATTTTGTTTGCATTTATTAGCTTTTCTTTAATAATACGACTAATGTCAAGCGAATCATCCTCTATCTTGATGATTTCAAAATCATCGACACAGAAATAATAACAAGAATTGTTAACTTCAATTTTTTTATATCTATTATCCATAATAATATTAATCTGTTAAATAAGGTCAGTGGCTGAGGCAAAAACATTCAGCCAACTGACCTCCTTTTCTACTTATCCATTCCTGTGATAAGGGCAACTTCCACAAAGGTTATCTGTATTTCCCGCAGATGGCCCATCCTCATCAATTGAGCTCGGACCGTCACCAAAGCCTCCCTTGATAGAACGTAATTGCTCACCGTTAAGAGAAACATAGCCTTTGGTTCTACTCTCTTTGTTTGTTTTCTTTTTCATGATTTGAATAATTTTGGTATCACCTACTCTTTTCAGGATTTTCGAATACTCCTACAACTTTGATGAAACGGATCAACCTTTTCCCGGGTATAGGTAATACGCTTTCAAAATCTGTGATATAAAGATATTTAACTAAATTCCAAATTCCAAATTTTTGTTACATTTCGTTATTTTTTTCTTTTTACTTAATGCCTCTGCCGAATCTTTCAATACAAAGATCAAAGCTTTCAGAGCTACTCAGAGAGGTGTCAGAGATATAAATTTTGTCCTCTTCAGGTTATGTAAAATTTTTGCCTGATTTTATTGCTCCACCTGGTTTTGTAATGGTCTAAAAAATTGGGGCAGGAATTAATAAACAATTAAATTTCTGTTACTATGAAAAGGTCAAGAAGAAAATTCACATCTGAATTCAAAGCCAAGATAGTCTTGGAGGCAATCAAGGAACAAAAGTCTCTGAGCGAACTTGCTGAATAATTTGAATTACATCCTAATCTGATTCCCATTTGGAAGAGAGAGTTTATGGACAATGCAGTGAAAGTCTTCAGTAAAGGAGATGAAATTAAAAATACCATTGAAGAGGTTGAAAAGAAGAAAGAAGAGTTTTTCAAGCAAATCGGACGATTAAAAGTAGAGAATGACTGGCTTAAAAAAAAGTACTATAATACCGTTGGATCAGCGCAGAAATATGTTGGACAGAGAACACAAAGAATTAAGCCTGTGGAATCAATGCGATTTATTGAGCATTAACAGAAGTTCTCTTTACTATACATACACCATCAACGGCAGATCCTGTTGAATTGGATATTAGGAGACAAACAGATTCACTCTATACAGAAGATCCTTCAAGAGGTACCCAACGAATGGTGGAGCTTGTCCAACACAATAACTGCTGAACGGGTTGTTAAAGCGATAAAAGCGGCCATTGAAAAGAACGGAACACTGGAAATAATGTATAGATGAAATAGAAAGTATACATGAAAACATTATTTAACGTGAGTTCGATATAAGATTAGAACAGTAGTAGTTGTTTATCAGGTTGAGTTTCAACTTGCAAAGCTGGTTTTTTGGGGAAGAAACACTAAGCTGATAATCCGGCAATAAGATTTACCAATTCGATCAAAACCCGTTTGCGAATGAGCACTTTGTCAGCAACGCTCATCAGTGAATTTTTCATATTGTTCTTTAATTTGGTTATCAGTTGTATCCCATTGACAAACAGGTGGTCAAAAAAATAACCATGGGAAGAAGTACCTCTGTGATTGATATAGAAGTGCTTGAAACACTTGTATCCACTCAGTCTGCATCATTAATCCGGTTTAGTTTGTTCCTTTGCCTGCAATGGGTATCAGCAGGCAAAACATTTGTTTGTAATGTGTCATCGGTGAGCATAGCGTAAATGTTTAGTATTTACGCTATTCACCAAATAATCAGTGGATTATATTCGTAAAAATATCTATCCCTTATATCGAACTCACGTTAATATAATTGAAATAAATTTAGGATCTGTGGAAATAATTTGGGAACAATTATTATTTTTGCGTTGTAATTAAATGCTCCGAAATATGAAAGTTACTGCATTCATTCGCAAAACAGCGAAAAAGAACGACACAAACAGTATTGCCACAATCTATTTTAGACTGCTTTTCCCGCATCCGTACATTCTTTTACTGGTGCAACGACAATAAAAAGTGCACGAATAAGCCATTCGATGATTTTCCGCTCGAAGAGTGTACCTA
>Ga0172381_10002298_pt1 | contig 21249 bp, 17 predicted proteins | sample Leawel6488metaG_FD_119754 | JGI IMG/M metagenome (GOLD analysis project Ga0172381, IMG submission 119754) | Leachate microbial communities from a municipal landfill in Southern Ontario, Canada - Leachate well 64-88 metaG | ecosystem: Engineered > Solid waste > Landfill > Unclassified | place...
CTGTTGTAGTTTGACCATCACCAAGTTTCCCATACGCCGCAGCTCCCCAACAATAGGCGTTACCACCTTCAGAAACAGAACAAGTGTGATAACCACTGGCAGCAAAGTCATTCATATTAGCTAGATATGTACCATCGGAATCTCCATTATTATCTGTTGCCATAAAATCAAAAGTATAATTCAAACCAATTTTTCCCTCTGTTGGACCAGTGATAATTGGAGCGTTAGGACGAGGATTTAATACAATCTCATGTTGTGTCCAATCAGATTGAAGTCCGCCATTATCTTTGGTCAAAGCCTGAAAAGTTTTAGTTCCAGAAGAAGCCCAAGAATGAGTTGTTGAAGCAGTGGTTCCTGAAGGAATATAGCCAGAAGGTAACCAGTCTGCAGAATTTATAACACCGTCCATATCCCAATCTATACCGTAATGAATGTCATTAGGGAAAGAGACGTCTATAATAGAAAGACCATCATCTAAAATACTCGAAACATAAGCATAGTCACCGGAGACGAAGACACGCCAAGAACCAAACAAAGCCTGAGCTGTACCGCCCTGAAAATCATCCTGAACGTATCCCACCTCCACCGGATTGGTGGGATTGGAAATATCGATGACCGAAAGAGCGTTATCATAAGAAGTAACATAGGCATAATCACCAGAGACAAAAACATCAATAACACCATTCAAAACCTGAGCTGTACCACCCTGATTATCGTCCTGAATATATCCCACCTCCACCGGATTGGTGGGATTGGAAATATCGATGACCGAAAGAGCGTCATCTGCAACAGAAGCCACATAAGCATAATCGCCAGAGACGAAGACACCACTGGCTCCATTCAAAACCTGAGCTGTACCGCCCTGATTATCGTCCTGAATATATCCTGCTTCAAAAGGAGCTGTGGGGTCAGAGATATTGATAATAGAAAGAGCATCTTCAGTATAAGAAACAACATAAGCATAGTTACCGGAGACGAAGACACGCCAAGCAGAACTTAAAACCTGAGCCGTACCACCCTGAAAATCATCCTGAACGTATCCCACCTCCACCGGATTGGTGGGATTGGAAATGTCGATGACCGAAAGAGCACTATCACCCGTACCAATAACGTAAGCGTAATTACCGGAGACAAAAACACCCTTAACAGCATTCAAAACCTGAGCTGTACCACCCTGATTATCGTCCTGAATATATCCCACCTCCACCGGATTGGTGGGATTGGAAATATCGATGACCGAAAGAGCGTCATCAATATAAGAAGTCACATAAGCATAGTCACTGGAGACAAAGACGCCACTGGCACCGTCCAAAACCTGAGCTGTACCACCCTGATTATCGTCCTGAATATATCCCACCTCCACCGGATTGGTGGGATTGGAAATATCGATGACCGAAAGAGCGTCATCTCGACCAGAAATAACATAAGCATAACTACCAGAGACAAAAACATCCTCAGCATACTCCAAGACCTGAGCAGTACCACCTTCACTAGTGTCTTGTATGTATCCAATTTCTTCCAAAAAGTTGCTACTTGAACGAAAACCAAACTCATAATTTGTATCTACGTTACCCACAGTAGGACCAGTAATAACTGGGGGGGTTGGAGCACAATATTTTCCACCGTCTTCTGTGATAGTCCAGTTATCCGACGAGATTATATTACTTCTTGCTATTTCTCCTAAACAATAAGTGGAATTACCTCCACTAAAAACCACATTGCTCTTTAACTCTTGCGAATTCCAACCAATTAGAAGAGAATCATAATTTGCAGTGGACAGAGTGGCATCACGAAACATATAATTCATATTTGTCACATTGGAAGTATCCCAATTTCCAATGTCTTGATTGAAAGAAGTGGCGTCAGTAAACATATAAGACATATTTGTCACATTGGAAGTATCCCAATTTCCAATGTTTTGGTTGAAATCGGTGGCATCACGAAACATATAATCCATCCTTGTCACGCTGGAAGTATCCCAGCTTCCAATGTCTTGGTTGAAAGAAGTCGCTCCAAAAAACATGAAGTACATACTTGTCACGCTGGAAGTATCCCAATTTCCAATGTCTTGATTGAAAGCGGTAGCCTCACTAAACATATTACTCATCAATGTCACCTTGGAGGTATCCCAAAGACTGAGATCTTGATTGAAAGAGTCAGTCCAACCAAACATCGAGTCCATCCTTGTCACGCTGGAAGTATTCCAGTTTCCGATGTCTTGATTAAAATTATTGGCCTTATTGAACATATTATACATCACTGTCACGCTAGAGGTGTCCCAGTTTCCAATATCTTGATTGAAAGCGGTAGCCTCACTAAACATACGGCTCATGTCTGTCACTTTGGAGGTATCCCAAAGACTTATATCTGAGTTGAAAGCTTCACAATCAGCAAACATCCCGTTCATATTCGTCACACTGGAAGTGGTCCAATTTCCGAGACCTTGACCGACAAAATAGATGTCGTTATAAAACATTGAGTCCATCCTTGTCACGCTGGAAGTATCCCAAAGACTAATGTCTCCGTTGAAAGAGGTAGCCTGATTAAACATACGACTCATATCTGTCACACTGGAAGTATCCCAAAGACTGAGATCTTGGTTGAAAGAGGTGGCATAATAAAACATATAATCCATCCTTGTCACACTGGAAGTATCCCAAAGACTGAGATCTTGGTTGAAATCAGTGGCCCAATAAAACATATTGCTCATCTTTGTCACACTGGAGGTGTCCCAATTTCCGATATCTTGATTGAAATGGGTAGCCTGATAAAACATCGAGTCCATAATTGTCACACTGGAAGTGTCCCAATTTCCGATGTTTTGATTGAAATCGGTGGCCCCATAAAAAGTCGAGCCCATACTTGCCACATTGGAGGTATCCCAAAGACTAATGTCTCCGTTGAAAGAAGTGGCCTGAGCAAACATACGATTCATACTTGTCACACTGGAAGTATCCCAAAGACTGAGATCTTGGTTGAAAGAGGTAGCCTTATAAAACATATAATACATCCCTGTCACACTGGAAGTATCCCAATTTCCAATGTCTTGATTGAAAACGGTGGCCCCAGAAAACATCATGCTCATACTTTTCACATTGGAAGTATCCCAAAGACTGAGATCTTGGTTGAAATCGGTGGCCCCATCAAACATATTGCTCATACTCTCCACACTGGAGGTATCCCAATTTCCAATGTCTTGATTGAAAGCGGTGGCTCCAGAAAACATCATGTTCATATTTTTCACCTTGGAAGTATCCCAATTTCCAATGTCTTGATTGAAAGCGGTGGCGTCAGTAAACATATAATACATCCCTGTCACACTGGAAGTATCCCAAAGACTGAGGTCTTGGTTGAAATCGGTGGCCCCATAAAAAGTCGAGCCCATACTTGCCACATTGGAGGTATCCCAAAGACTAATGTCTCCGTTGAAAGAGGTAGCATCATGAAACATATAATCCATATTTATCACACTGGAAGTATCCCAATTTCCAATGTCTTGATTGAAATCGGTGGCCCCATAAAACATCCCCCACATATTTGTCACCTTGGAGGTATCCCAACCACTGAGGTCTTGGTTGAAAGAGGTGGCTTCATAAAACATCCTGCTCATATCTTTCACATTGGAAGTATCCCAGTTCCCAATGTCTTGATTGAAAGCGTAGGCATTATTAAACATATAACCCATCTCTGTCACACCAGACATATTAGGAACATCTACTGCTTGACCAGCAAGATTAGAAGCGCCGTAAAAGGCGTTTTGCATAGAAGTCCAGTGCCCCGTTCCCCATTGATCGATAGAAAGAAGTTTATCTTTGTCTCCAGTATTGTTAAAATATATTCTAGGAAAACCTGTTCCCAGTCCCGTATTGTCTTTGATTCTTAAAGTATAAGTTCCCACAACACCATAAGTACATGTGTAACTACCGGTTTGAGCTGTGGCTTCGTTTGTCCCATCATTGTTACAATCTACATTATAGTTGTATCCAACTCCTGTAGTTGGGATTGTAAATTGCAGACTTGATGAAACTCCTGCGTTGTCTGTTTTTACGGTAATAACAAAATCGTCCGCCGTAGCAGCAGAAGCAAAAAAAGGAGTAAAAATAAATACAAAGACAGCGAAAAAGAACCCATACCAAGACCTAACCTTTATTTTCTTTTGCATAAATAACCTTATCAAACTTATTAAAATTAATAATCATCATTATTCCTTTTCTAAAACTGGCAACATATCATCGGGTTCTTCTACCACAACGTCTTTTATAAACATTACAGCGTTAAGAATCTCAGATTCTTTCGTGTTTTTGTTTTCTTTACACTCTATAACAACAAAATCACCTTTCTCAAGAGAACTCACTGTTTTTTTGGTAGTGATGCGTTCCTCTCCTGCGTCTGATGAATGTTCGGAAGATATAATCGTTTCAAAAACTGGAGTATCTTTTATTATATTGATTCTTTTTTCTTCCACAATTGAGCTATTGTTTTCTCCAGCCCGGTATGTCTTTATAATTATGTAATCATTATTCACTTCTTGAACTACAGCACCCACTATCCTTAAATTATTATTAGAATATTTTTCAAAAACTAGCATTTGCGCTTCCTCAGCACTAATATCTTTGCCGAAAATACTATTTTCAAAATCTATCGGCTGATCTTCTTCAGTAGGAACATTCAAAGGAATATCTTCGGTAGGATGTTCAATAACGTTAAAGTACACACACAACCCAATCAATATACCTAGACAACCTACTATTAAAATAGTTTTTTTTGTATTTTTTTTAAATACTGTTAGTGTGTTTGATTTTTTTTCTTCCATATAAAATTATTAGCTATAAAAGATACTTAATGTATTTTAGTTTTTGTTATTAAAAATTAAGATTAGTAATTATTTATTCTTCACTTAGGATATCAGAATTTTTATCTCTTTATTAAAAGTTCTCCCAAAAATTTCTAAGTGCAAAAAATTGCACTAATCAAAAAACTAAAAAGCAATAGTTTTTTAGTTTTGAAAACTTTAATATCATTTTCTAATAAAACTCCTCTGAATTCTTTCATTATAACAAAAGACGGCAAAATATTTCCTAAAGTTATACACAGAAAATTTTTTTTAAAAATCGCTGAAACAAAAAACACTCTTTTTAAAAAGAGTGTTTTAAGAAATTTCCATTTTGTAAAAATAAATTAAAAAGATTAACGTTTTCCAACTTTACGACGAGTAACAATGAAAACATTTGAGTATTTCTTTGGACGACGAGTCTTGTGTCCAATACCAGTTTCCTTACCCCACATACTTTTAGAACGTCGCAAACCTCTTCCTTGTCTTCCTTCACCACCACCATAAGGATGATCAACAGGATTCATAGCAGAACCACGTACTGTTGGACGTATACCTAACCATCTGCTACGTCCAGCTTTACCAATATTACGTAGTTTGTACCCTTCGTTTGAAACTTCCCCCACACAAGCCCAAGCAGTATCTTTTACGCGACGAACTTCTGATGATGGCATTTTTAAGTTGGTATAACCTTCGTTGTGAGCAATTACCTCTACTGAGTCTCCAGCACTACGAGCGATTTTAGCTCCATTGTCTGGTTTAATTTCTACATTGTACACAACAGTACCAACGGGAACATTTTTTAACATAAGTCTGTTTCCAGCTTTAAGTGGTGCCTTTTCTGAAACAATAAAAGAACTACCTACTTTTAGACTTTTTGGAACAACAACATATCTTCGTTCTCCATCAGCATAACAAACTAAAGAAATAAAAGCAGAACGATTTGGATCATATTCAACAGACTCTATTTTCGCAGGAATATCATGTTTATTGTATTTAAAATCAATTTCACGATAAAGTCTTTTGTGACCAGCTCCCTTGTGACGAGTTGTTATTTTCCCTTGATTGTTTCTTCCAACACTTCTCTTAACTCCTTTAGTAAGAGATTTTTCAGGAGATTTCGCAGTCAAAACGCCTCGGTATGAAACGCCGACGGTGTGTCTCTGTGATGGAGTTGTTGGTTTATGCTTTTTCATGATATTTCCTGTGATTTTTCTATATATTTCTAAACTAGCTCTATTTTATCTCCCTTTTTCAAAAATACGATTGCTTTCTTTACTCCACTTTTTGTTCCTCTTTTTCCTCGAACCACCACTTTTCTTGCTGGAAGTTTGATAATATTAACCTTCAATGGTTCAACATTATAAATTTGTTTAATTGCACGAGCAACTTCAATCTTATTTGCGCGAGGATCAATTTCAAAAGTATAAGCATTACTCTCTGCTAAAATAGCAGCCTTTTCAGTAATACGTGGATATTTCAAAACATTCTGAAGGGTTGTTACTTTCTGTTTTAAAGTATTAACTTTAGCAGAATCAACATCCTCCACATTCTCCTTCTCTTCTTTCTCTTTATTCTTTTTTAATGCTTCTAAAATAGCCATGATAGTTATATGATTTTGCTTTCAATAAATTTGATGCTTTCTTCTGGTTTTGTAATAACAATTGTCTTGTATTTCAGTAAATTCACTGGATTAATGTTCTTTACATCATCAACAAAAACATTTCCAAAATTTGCAAAACTAGAAACTACATCATTATTTAATTCTCCTTGCGCAATTAACAACGAATTATTTTTCTTAGAAAGAATTGTTTCAAATCCGTTTATTTTACTTAAATTTCCAAGAACAGATTTAGCCTCTTTTGTTTTTGCTTCTTTTAAAGAAAGGGAATCAATAAACAAAATTTCTCCGTTTCGCATTTTTTCTGATAAGACAGTATACAATGCTTTTATCTTCATTTTCTTATTGATTTTTCTGCTGTATATCTTTTCAGAAAGTGGACCATGAGTAGCACCACCACCAACCCAAATAGGTGAACGGTTTGAACCATGACGTGCTCGGCCAGTTCCTTTTTGTCTCCATGGTTTTTTTCCACCTCCACTAACCTCGCTTCTGTCTTTAGCATGGGCAATAGAAATACGTGCATTATCTTGCATGATATTTACTACTTGATGAACTAAATCAGCGTTCCACGAAAGTCCAAAAACTGATTCAGGTAAATTTATTTCGCCCGCTTCTTTTCCGTCACTTTTATATATTTTTGCTTTCATTTTTTCCATATTAGTCATCTCCTTTTATCTCAACAAAAGTTCCTCTTCGTCCTGGTACTGCTCCTGATATCAATATCTTGTTATTCTCAACATCAACGCCCAGAACTTTTAAGTTCTTAACGCAAATCCTGTCACCACCCATACGACCACCCATACGAGTTCCCTTAAATACTCTCTGTGGACCAGTCGCACCAATTGAACCAGGCTCTCTTTCTGAATGTTTTTGACCATGACTTCGGAAACCTCCATGAAAGCCGTGTCTTTTAACAACACCTTGAAAACCTTTGGATTTTGAAATCGCTGAAACTTGAACATTATCTCCTACTACAAAGACGGTAACATCTACAATGTCCCCAACTTTTTCTTTTGGCTCTCCTTCTTTAAGACGAAGCTCTTTAAAGGAAGCAAAATTTCCAAGTTCACTTGATTCCCCAATAATTTCCGTAGCAACCTTACAGTGCCCTTTTTGTGCTTTGTTTATATTCTTTTCGTTACGTTTCCCAAATCCAAACTGAACAGCAGAATAGCCATCTTTTTCTTTTGTTTTAATTTGCGTAACAACGGTAGGGTTTACAGACAAAAAAGTTGCTGGAATACTGCGTCCTTTTTCGTCAAAAAACTGTACCATATTCTGTTTTGTCCCCAAAATAAATTTTGTCATTTTTCTTTTTCTGTACGAAGTTACCCTTTTTGGCCTTGCTTCGCTGCTTACAAGAGTTTTATTCTTTCTACTTTTCTCTCAATTTTTTTATTAAACTATTTTTACATCGATACTCACGCCAGAGGGAAGATTAAGATTAGTTAACGCTTCTATGACTTTTTGATCCGGATTCAAAATATCAATAAGTCGCTTGTGAACTCTTATCTCAAATTGCTCCCGAGAATCTTTGTACACGAACGTAGCTCTATTCACTGTGTATTTCTTTATTTCTGTAGGAATAGGAACTGGTCCAACAATTTTTGCGTCATAACGTAAAGCTGTGTCAATAATCTGTTTAACGGAAGTATCTAAAATTTTATGCTCATACGCTCGAACTCTAATTCGTAGTCTGTGTGTAGCGTCATCTTCTTTAGAAACTTTCGCAACTTTTGTGACTTTCTTTTTTGTTGCCGCTTTCGGCTCTTTCTTTGTTTCTTTCGTAACCATAATGGAAGACTACCGCTAATTTACGGTCTCGTCAAGATTAAGCGATAATTTTAGTAATAACACCAGCACCAACAGTCTTTCCTCCTTCACGAATTGCAAAACGTTGTTTTTCTTCAAGAGCAATTGGTACAACTAATTTAACTTTAAAAGTAACAGTATCACCTGGCATAACCATCTCTGTTCCTTCAGGAAGTGTTACATCTCCTGTTACATCAGTAGTTCTCATGTAGAACTGTGGTTTATAACCTGTTAAGAATGGAGTATGACGTCCACCTTCTTCTTTCTTAAGAATATACACTTCAGATTCAAATTCTGTGTGAGGAGTGATTGTACCTATTTTAGCAAGAACTTGCCCACGGGTAACTTCCTCTTTCTTTGTACCACGGAGTAGAATACCAGCATTGTCTCCAGCTAATCCTTCAGTAAGGGATTTGTTAAACATTTCAATACCAGTAACCGTTGTTTTAAGAGTATCTTTCAATCCAATGATTCCAACTTCTTCTCCTACTTTAACTTTTCCTCTTTCAATTCTTCCTGTTACTACAGTACCACGTCCTTCAATTGAAAAGATGTCTTCAATTGGCATTAAGAATGGTTTGTCTACATCACGTTCTGGAGTTGGAATATATGTGTCCAAAGCATCCGCTAATTCAAGAACCTTTTTTGCATACTCATCGTCAGGAGATGTTGATTCCAAAGCTTTAAGAGCAGAACCACGAATAACTGGTGCATTCTCACCATCAAAACCTTGTTTTGTAAGAAGTTCTCGCACCTCCTCTTCCACCATATCAATAAGTTCTGGGTCATCAACAATATCACATTTGTTCAAAAATACCATAATCTTAGGTACACCAACTTGGTAAGCAAGAAGGATATGCTCACGTGTTTGTGGCATAACACCATCAGTAGCAGCAACAACAAGAATAGCGCCATCCATTTGAGCGGCACCTGTAATCATGTTTTTAATGTAGTCGGCGTGTCCTGGTGCATCAATATGAGCATAGTGACGAGCGTCTGTTGAGTATTCGTTGTGAGATAAGGCAATGGTAATACCACGCTCTTTTTCTTCGGGAGCGTTGTCAATCTGAATAACGTCTTTTAATTTAACATCTTTACCAGCAAGATTCAAAACATGAAGAATTGCTGCAGTAAGAGTTGTTTTTCCGTGGTCAACGTGACCGATTGTTCCCACGTTAACGTGTGGTTTTGATCTATCAAATACTTCTTTTGCCATAATGATTATAAGGTTAGAAAGCCTTGTTTAATGGAGAGAATTTAATCCACGAGAAGCGACTAAACCATTCCCACCAAATTAAGCTTTAATAATAAAAACTAATAAAAATGCGCAAATGCTTGCGTACAAGACATATTAACAGAAAGTCAATAATAGTCAACCCTGTCAGAGAAAAACTATTCTCTGACTTTTAAAACCAAAATAAAAATAGATATATTTTTGATTTTTCCGTCTTTTAGTTTTTTTAATGTTCGTTTTGAGAGTTAAAAAATGCTAAAAAGATTAAGGGGGAAACTTTACCCCCCCCATTGTAGATTTTACCAAATTATTTAACTGCCAAGTCTTTGTGATTAGTCAAACCTTCCGCGTAGTGTTGTTCGATTTGAGCGGAGGTGAGAGCTTTGGAGTAAATGCGAACGCTGTCAAGAGTAACAGGGTCACCATACGTTCCACCATCGAAATCTCCAAAATAAAGATTTTGAGGAATATAGTAATCTATAACAACAGAACCTATATTATTTTGCTTTTTTAATTGTCCATCCACATAGATACTTAGATTGGTTCCATCATAAGTTCCAGCAACATGATGCCAACCTACTTTTCCTAAAAAATTAGATTTTACACTTAATACCGTAGTACTGTTATTAATATCAAACTCATAACCAGTTGCAGTCGAAAAAAGAAGTGTATATGAACGCCATGCAAAAGTTCCACTGCCATGTCTTTTATTAACTAATGTTTTAGGAAGTGAAGTATTTGGGTTGTAAACCCACGTTTCAACAGAAAGATTCTGTAGGCGTAAAGAATAAGATTCATGAACATACATACGACCACTATTAAATTCTATTGCCTGACCAAATTGACCAGGAACATAACTACTCACCCCTTGCAAAAATCCATTATTACCAAAGCCACTAGAGTCAGTTGAGGTTCCATCAAAATCCCACTCACCCACTAACTCATCCCCAATGGAATGTTTGAGACTAGAACTAAATTGTTTCCCCGCGGCAATTCTCGCTTTTTCGCGCGCACTGTTTAAACTTGCCAAAACAACACTAGAGAGTAATCCAATGATAGAGATAACCACCAGTAATTCGATGAGAGTGAAACCGCTCCTTCTACTTTTTTTCATAGAAAATATTATATCATCAAAACCTTCCACAACATTATAATCCAAAATCCAATAAATTTTGGTTTAAACCAAAAAACAAAAAAAAGAGGCTGACTAGCCTCTTTTTTGGAATATATAATTTCTACTTTGAGAATTTTATTATTTTCTTGCCGCAATAATTTCATCTATGATATTTTGCGGAGCAGTTTGGTATGAATCAAATTCCATAGTAAAACTAGCTCGACCTTCAGTCATAGAACGAAGTGCTGTAATATATCCAAACATTTCAGATAAAGGTACTTTTGCATGAACAGCTTTATTCATACCACGTTCTTCCATACCTTCAATTTGTCCACGTTTTGAAGAGATATTACCAGCAACATCACCCATAAACTGATCAGGTGTAACAACTTCAACTTTCATTATTGGTTCTAGAATAACTGGAGTTGCTTTTCTCGCTGCCTCCTGAAGAGCCTGTGAAGCGGCTATCTTAAATGCAATTTCGGATGAGTCCACTTCATGGAAAGAACCATCATAAAGTTCAACGGAAATATCAACTAATTTATAGCCGGCAACAATACCACGTTCCATACCTTCTTTAAATCCTTTTTCACAAGCTGGAATATACTCTTGAGGAATAACCCCTCCTTTAATACTATTAACAAACTCAAAGCTTTCTGTTCTTTTTGTATTTTTAGGAAGATTATTTAATTCTTCTTCAGTTTTTTTCTCAAGAGGTTTGAGATTAATTTTTACGTGTCCATATTGTCCACGACCACCAGACTGTTTAACGTATTTAATTTCTGCCGAAGATGGTTTGGTAATCGTTTCTTTATAGGCAACCTGAGGTTTACCAATATTAGCCTCAACATTAAATTCTCTTTTCATTCGGTCAACAAGTATTTCTAGATGCAATTCACCCATTCCCCAAATAACAGTTTCCATTGTCTCTGGGTCACTTGTTATTTTAAAGGTTGGATCTTCAGAAGAAAGACGATTAAGTGCCATACCCATTCTTTCTTGATCTGCTTTAGTTTTTGGTTCTATTCGCATAGAAACAACTGGTTCCATAAACGAAATACGTTCCAATTCGATAGGGTGTTCTTCATCACAAATAGTATCAGAAGTGGTTGTGTTCTTAAGACCAACAGCAGCCGCAATTTCTCCAGCAAACACTTTTTTTACTTCTTCACGTTTGTCAGCATGCATACGTAAAATTCTTCCTATTCTTTCTTTGTTACCAGTTGAAGCGTTCAGAACATAAGATCCAGACTCAAGTGAACCTGAATAAACACGAAAGAAAGCAAGTTGTCCTACAAATGGATCTGTTTGTAATTTAAAAACAAGAGCAGCAAAAGGTTTGTTATCATCAGAAGCTCGCTCTTCTTCTGCTTTCGTTTTAGTATTAATACCTTTGATAGCCGGTACATCAAGAGGTGAAGGTAAATAATCAACAACACCATCAAGCACCAACTGAACTCCTTTATTTTTTAACGCTGATCCACAAAAAACAGGAAACATTTCAGTGGCAATAACCGCTTTTCTGATTATCTCTTTTAGTTTTTCAAGAGGAATTTCTTTTCCCTCTAAATAATCATTCATTGAGACTTCGTCGTTTTCTACAATTCTCTCAACCAATTCCTTATGATATTTTTCGGCTTCTTCTTTTAGGCCTGCGGGGATTTCAATTTCTTTTACCTCCATTCCGAGAGTTCCCACGAAATCATACGCCTTCATTTTTAGAAGATCTATCACTCCCTCGTGATTTTCTTCCAAACCAATCGGTATTTGCATTCGAACTGCTTTTTTACTTAATCTGTCTAAAATAGTTTGAAAAGATCTCTCAAATGATGCACCTGTACGATCTAATTTGTTGATAAAACAAATTCGCGGAACACTATATTTGTCCGCCTGTCGCCAAACTGTTTCAGACTGTGGCTCCACACCAGCAACCCCATCAAAAACAGTAACACCTCCATCTAGAACTTTTAAACTACGTTCAACTTCCGCAGTAAAATCAACGTGGCCTGGGGTATCAATAATATTAAATCTGTGTTTTCTATTTAGGTTTGTTGGTTCTTCATATGTTGGAGTCCAAAAACAAGTTGTCGCTGCTGAAGTAATAGTTATACCTCGCTCTTTTTCTTGCTCCATCCAATCCATAGTAGCCGCTCCTTCATGAACTTCTCCTATTTTATGGGAAACACCAGTATAGAAGAGGATACGCTCCGTAGTCGTAGTTTTCCCGGCATCAATGTGAGCAATGATTCCAATATTACGAATTCTCTCTAGTGGATAATCTCGTTCCATGTATTTATTTTATAAAATTAATAATTTGTAATAAAAATACTTTTAAATACTTTATTTTTTCAGATTTCCATATTTTGAAGGTTTTCCAAAAAAGAACCTAAGTATTCTATTTAATACTAAAATAAAATACTGCAATTCTTTACAGAATAAACCTATAGAAAATTAAGAATGAACTAAAAACGTTACCAAGCAAAGTGAGCAAAGGCTTTGTTAGCTTCCGCCATTTTGTGAGTATTCTCACGTTTCTTCACAGCTTCTCCTTCATTTTTACTTGCCAAAATAAGTTCATCTGCTAAACGTTTTTTCATAGATGTTCCTTTTCCTTTTCGGGCAACTTCTAAAATCCATTTCATAGCAAGAGCGGTACGGCGCTCGGAACGAACTTCACGTGGAACTTGATAGTTTGCTCCACCAACACGACGGGAACGAACTTCTGTAAGAGGTCCAACATTTTTAAGAGCCAAATCAAAAATTTCAAAAGGCTCTTCTTTTGTTTTTTCTTTAATAATATCAAAGGCACCATAAACGATATTCTCTGCAATCGTTTTTTTACCATCAAGCATAATATGGTTGATGAATTTTGCTACTTGTTCCGAACTATAAACTCTATCAGGACGGGGTTGATTTCTATTTTTTACTTTTCTTCTCATAATTAAAATACTAATTACAATACTCTTCTTTTATCTAAATTTTCAGATTATTAAGAAGGTTCTATTAAGCTTTGGCTTTTTTTACTCCGTATCGACTTCGACTTTGTTTTCTCTTTTCAACACCGGTTGCATCAAGACGTCCACGTACAATTGTATATCGAACTCCAGCGAGGTCTTTAACACGACCTCCACGAATAACCACCACGGAGTGTTCCTGTAAAGTATGTCCCATTCCTGGAATATAAGCAGTTACTTCCATCCCATTTGTTAAACGAACACGAGCAATTTTACGAAGGGCTGAGTTCGGCTTCTTTGGAGTTGTAGTTGTAACTTTGGTACAAACTCCACGTTTAAAAGAAGAAGAATACTCTACTGGTGTGTTTTTAATACTATTAAAACCACGACCTAAAGCAACTGTTCTTGATCTTTTAACAGGTTTTTTTCTACCTTTTCTAACTAATTGTTGAATTGTTGGCATATAATTTCTTCACCTCTTAGTTTAAGGACTATAGAGATTACTGTATGTCCACTTATTAATAAACTTTTAAAAAAACGGGCAATTGCCCAATTGATAAGCAACACTCTACTATGTTGTCCAAGAAAAAGCAAGTATTTTCACAAAAAACACCAAAAATTTTATATTGATTTCTATTTTTTAAACTTCAAAGGTATGCTCTCTAAAAAAGGTTAGCCCCTGTAATGATTTTAAACAAAATTTCTATAAAAAAAGAAACATAGTCCCAGGCGAAGAAAACAATAAAAAGTAAAAGGACAAAACTATATCTTTCCAATGTTTGTTCAAGATGTTGATATTTATAAGGCAAGACAGAAAAAAGAACTTTTGAACCATCAAGAGGGGGAATTGGCAGCATGTTAAACACCGCCAACAGAATATTAATATAAACAATCAAACTAAATATATAGTAAAAACCAGGAGGAAGACCCATCTCCGATTCGAGTCTAATCAAAAGACCAAAAAAAACGGCTATAATAATATTAGAGAGCGGACCAGCCACTGCTACAATAGCCGGACCCCATTTCCCTTTTCTTAAGTTATAAGGATTATAAGGAACTGGTTTTGCCCATCCAAGCATATATCCAGTTGTAAAATACATAAAAACTGGAACAATGAAAGACCCCACCATATCTAAGTGATTTGAAGGATTAAGGGTAAGCCTTCCGGCTAACCTAGCTGTGGGGTCTCCAAGTATATCCGCAGCATATCCGTGAGAAACTTCATGAACAACAACAGACATAATAAGAATGGCTATAAAAAAAAGAAATATTGGATCCATAGGTTATTTATTATATACTCTTTAATAATAATATTAAAAACAAAAGACTCTTGCTGTTTGAGCTAATCAGAAAATCTTGACTATTATGTATTTCATGATAGCATACATACCATATTTGTTTAAGATAAAAAATTATGGCAAAAGAATGCGCAATTACAGGTAAAAGTTCAATCGTTGGTGGAAAATATTCTAACCGCGTTCGTGCTACACAGTTTAATCCAACAGGAAAACGTCGTAGATACGCGAACTTACAAAAAAAGAAAATTTATATTCCCGAAATTGATAAGTCTATAACATTGACTCTTAGCACTAAAGCTATCAAAACTATCAATAAAAATGGCGCTTTCGCTGTTTTGAAAAAAGCAGGAATCATCATTTAAAGATATTAAAACCGCTCCAACAAATAAATATTTATTTGTTGGAGCGGTTTTTTTGTTTTCTGCTCTGAGGTCCTTAAGCAAAATCTGACCTTGCTTAAAGTTTTATTTAAGTACAGGTTCCCCTCCGTCGCTTTCAAAAAAGATTGTTCCTTCTTTAGATGTTTCAAGGTATTCAATATCAAATTGTTCAAGCAGAGATAGCACTTCTTGATTTGGGTGTCCGTAAGAATTACCTTCACCTGCAGAAATAACAGCATAATCCGGTGAAACATAACCAAGAAAATCTTCTCCGGTTGAAGTTTTAGATCCATGATGCCCAAGTTTAAGAACATCCACATTAAGAGCTGTGGAGTTCTTTGTAATCAAATAGTTTTCAATGCTTTGGGGAGAATCTCCCGTAAAAAGAAAAGTTGCATCTCCATAAACAAGTTCAGCAACAACCGAAGCCATATTTTTATCAAAATCAGCGACATCTCGGTCTGGAAATAAAATATCAAGATAAACGCCGTTTTCCTCATCCAAAAAAATTCTACCCTGACGTGCATACAATAATTCAACATCTTTTTTTTGAGCAACATTTATCATTTCGCTGTACACATCAGTATCAGAACCAACCCCTGGAATTAATATATTTTTTATTTCAAACCTATTCAGAACCTCAGGTATTCCACCAATATGATCCGCATCAGGGTGGGAAGTTATAATCATATCAATAGACCGGTCATAAAACGACATAACTTGAGACAACTCTCGCAAAACTTTTTTGTTTGGACCGCCATCCAAAAGCACTTGCGTACCATTAGGCGTTTCAATAAAAATAGCATCTCCTTGTCCCACATCAAGAAATGCCACCGTGAGTAAGCCATTTCTTGTTTGCAAAGAAAAAAAGAAAGCCCCAAACCACTATAGTTAGCATAATAAAAATTAAAATTAAAAACCATTTAATCTTCTTTTTTCGGTCTTCCACAATATAGACATTATACACTCTGCTTTAAATAAAGTGATTTATTGACACTCCTTGTTTATTCAGCTATTTTTAGGACAGGAAATTTTAATAATTAACATTTTGTCTTAATCATATTCATTATGAAAACGAAAACCATTTTTATATCGATAATCCTAACAGCAAGTCTCCTACCTGTCAGTTTATTCGCAAAAGTTTCTCCAGAAACAGGAAGCGGTTCTAATAATAACAAGGGAATTGTTCTCTTGGGAGTAGAAACCCTGTCTGAAAAAAAACAAGACGTTTTAATCAAAACAGAAGAAGAAAAATCCTCTGCTAAATTTAAATCAAATCGGATAGTAGTGAAATACAAGAACGATAAAAAACCTTTTCATGTCGTCAATCTTCCTGATAATGTAAAAATTCTAGACGCTATAAAAACATACAAGTCTTATAGCAATGTAGAATATGCCGAACCAGATTACATAGCTTACGCTGACATAACCCCTAATGACACATTCTACGCATACCAATGGCACATGGACAACGCCAACGGAAGTGGCGTTAACGCAGAAGAAGCTTGGGACACTTCTACTGGTAAGGGAGTAGTTATCGCGGTTATCGATACAGGTATCGCTTATGAAAACAATGCTCCATATTACCAAGCACCAGATTTATCTAGCACTTGTTTTGTGCCCGGATATGATTTTATAAATAATGATACTCACCCCAACGACGACAACAGCCATGGAACTCACGTTGCTGGAACCATAGCCCAAAGCACTAACAATAACATGGGAACAGTTGGGGTTGCTTATGACGCATGTCTCATGCCAGTCAAAGCACTAGACCAATATGGAAGCGGTTCATACACGGCAATAGCAGAAGCAATTTACTGGGCAACAAATAATGGTGCTAATGTAATCAACATGAGTCTTGGTGGAACTTACGATTCATTAATACTCGAGGATGCGGTTGCTTACGCATACAATAATGGGGTAACAGTAGTGGCTGCAGCAGGAAACGAAAACACAAACACTCCGCACTATCCTTCCTCCTATAATGATTATGTAATCTCTGTTGGCGCTACCGACTACAACAAAGACCGTGCACCTTATTCAAACTACGGACCAGATGTTGATGTTTTCGCACCAGGAGGAAACACAGGGGAAGACGCGAGTGGAGATGGATACGTGGATGGCGTTTTACAACAAACAATTGCCTCTTCTTCTGAACTGAACACTTTTGGTTACTATTTTTTCCAAGGAACATCAATGGCGACTCCTCATGTCGCTGGAACAGCAGCTTTAATCATTTCAAACGGAAAAGCCACAACGCCAGATGACGTTCGTATTGCTCTTGAATTAACAGCACAAGACCTTGGAGAGACAGGAAAAGATGATATCTTCGGATACGGACTTATTGATGCCGCTGCCGCTCTTAACTGGGGTGAAGAAATTGTTGATACTCCTCCACAAGTCAATTTACTTTCTCCTCTAAATGGTAGCACCGTTTCTGGTGAGGTTGAATTAAACGCCAAAGCAACAGATGATAACGGTATTTTGAGAGTTGATTTCTCTGTTGATGGAACTTTTATCGGAACTTCAGCGGAAAATCTTTATACTTTTGTTTGGGACTCTTCTACTGTTGAAAATGGAATTCACACTATTACAGCAACAGTATTAGACACCGTATTACAAAAAGGCAGTAGTAGTGTTGTTGTAAATGTCGACAACACTACTAACAAAGCACCAGTTGCCGACGCTGGAGAAGATCAAACTCTTTCAGACAATGATGGAAATGGTTTTGAAATGATAATTCTTGACGGAAGCAATTCAATCAATACTGATGGTTTCATTGTCTCATACGAATGGAGAGAAGGCTCCACAATAATAGCAACAAGCTCTACCGCAATTTTGAATTCAAAGTTAGGAACACACACTTATGTTCTTACTATCACTGATGAATTAGGAGCAAGCGGAAGGGACGATGTTGTGGTTACTATTCTTGCCAACCAAGCACCAACTGCCACAGCCGGTGAGGATCAAACCATCAAGTTAGGAGATTCTGCAATTTTTAAAGGAAGTGAATCCTTCGATAACGACGGTACTATTGTTTCATACGAATGGGATTTCGGAGACAATACTTTTGAAACAGGAGAAATTGTAAACCACATATATTCTTATGCTGGAATTTACACAGCAACACTTACCATAACTGATAATGGCGGATTAACTTCTTCAGACAGTACAACAATAACAGTAAGCCCGTCGGAGATAGAAGTATTTTACGATAGTTTTGAAGTGAGCGAATGGAACGGTCTTTGGATTGAAGACGCACAAAACGACTGGTTTCAATCTTCTCAGAGAGCAACAGACGGTTCAAAAGCCGCAGAAATTGACGGTTCAGCAAAAAACGCCTCTCTTACTTCAACCTCTATAAATCTTCAAGGAAAAACAAATGCCTTAATCACTTTTGACTGGCTAATTGAAAACACCTTAGACAAAAAAGAATACCTCGCTTTTGATATTTCAAAAGACAATGGTGTAACATGGCAAGAATATGTCTCACTAAAAGGAAACGTTGATACAGAAAATATCTGGCACCAAGAAAAAATTGAGATTAGTAATGTAAACAATATTAAAATTCGTTTCCGAGGAAAAATGTCCGGTAGTGATGAAGACGCCGACATAGACAACGTGCGAGTAGTAGCAAGATAGTATTACCCCACAAAAACAAAAACCCCCCGAGAGATTCGGGGGTTTTTTTGTAAATAATATCTTAATAAAATTTGGTAAATTTATGTGATACAATATGCAAATGGATATTGAAACAACTGTTATCGCCCTTGGCTATCTTGGAATTTTTTTAATGATGATCGGGAACGGCATCATCTCTTTTCCTTCCAGCCAAATTCTCTATATCATTTGCGGTTACTTTATCTTTACAGGTAACCTTGAAACAGTATTCGTTATCTTGTTTGGTACGCTTGGCAACACTATCGGCTGTATAATTCTCTACGAAATAACCCGACAAAAAGGATTAAAATATATTACAAGATTAAATCTTTTCCCAGAAAAAGAAATTAAAAAAATAGTAGTGGCTCTTCGTAAAAAAGGAGCGTGGTTTATTTTTATTGGAAAACTATTACCAGCCATAAAAGTTTTTGTTCCTGTCGCAGCAGGAGTCGGCAAAGTCCGCCGAGAAATTTTTATTCCTCTTATTATTATATCCTCCGCAATTTGGACTACGCCATTTTTGGCAATTGGTTTTTACTTCGGTAAATCGTCAGACGTCTTTGGAAAATACTCAGTAATTTTAGGAATATTCTCTCTTGTCCTCATGGGACTTTTCTACAAATTCATCAACTCCAAAGAAGTTTTGGAAGAAATTGAAGACTAATTCTTATTATAAAAGAAAAACTTGAAAAAAACTCCCAGAGTATTCTGAGAGTTTTTGAAAAGTAGATTTTATTAAACTTATTGGACTTTACAACCTTCAGAATCACCTTCAATACATTCTCCAGAAACAACACCCTCTTCCAATCCCTCAGTAGAAAGTTCTTCTGTGCTAGAAGCAACCTCTTCCGTGTTAGAAACCTCCTGTTCCGATGTATCAGGAGCAATTTCTCCACTTTTAATTCCTCGTTGAGCTTGCATTTGTCTTACGATATTACTGACATCCATACCTTTAGGTGGAACAAGAGAATTCTCATACCATCGCACTCCAGCAATAACGGCAACGGCGGCGAGTAAAATAAGGAGAGAACCGAGACGAGTTGGAATAACCGAAGGAATTTTTGGTGTTTTTTCTTCAACCGCCTTTGGTTGTTCATTTTGATTTTGTTCTTGCTGTTCCATAATAAAAATGTTTAATATAATAATTTCTCTTAGTATATCAAAAAAAAGACAAAAGTATATCCTATTATCCCCAAGCCAAAAGTCATTTTCAGATTTTTTGGAAAACTCTCACAAATAATACTCTTATAACAAAAAACTTCTGAGATATCCCAGAAGTTTTTTGTTTGAGTTTTCTTTTTTTAAGAAGTAATTATTTTGGCGCCTCACAACCTTTCAGATTTTGTGCAGTACAGTTTGCAGGATTGGCTACTCTGACTGTATCTACTCCGTAATAAAAATGGTTTTTGTCTTTAGAATAATCTCCATCCAAAACCTCAAAAGTTAGGGGATCAGCTCCCTTGATTGTCTTTGATACACGGTAAACATTATTCTTGTCTTTGGCATAAAATCCACCCAGAACCTCAAAAGTGGCAAGGTCAGCTTCTTTGATTGCTTCACCCTCTTCATAAACATTATTTTTGTCTTTGGTGTAATAAAAATTTAAAGTTTCGAAAGTTGCATGATCTGCTACTTCAATTATTAACTCTTTATAGTAAACATAGTTTTTGTCTTTGGCATAATCTTCATTCAAAGCTTCAAAAGTTGACGGATCGGCTCCTTCGATTAGTTTACTAATATAATAAACATGATTTTTATCTTTTGCATAGGTTTCACCCAAAGCTTCAAAAGTTGGAAGATCAACATCTTTCATTGTAAGGTGACCACAATAAACATTATTCTTGTCTTTGGCATAGTATTTACCTAAAACTTCAAAAGTTGATAGATCGGCTTCTTTGAATATAGTTCCAAAAAAATAAACATGGTTTTTATCTTTGGCGTTATAATTATTTAAAACCTCAAAGGTTAAAAAGTCGGCTCCTTTAACAACAGATGATTGATTATAAACATTGTTTTTATCTTTAGCATAATTTTCATTTAAAACTTCAAAAGTTGAGGAGTCGGCTCCTTTAATCACAAAATGCAAAAAATAAACATGTTTTTTGTCTTTGACATAAGTTTTGTTTAGAGTTTCAAAAGTTAAGAGGTCGTCTCCTTTGATAACTTCTCCAACAAAGTAAATATTATTTTTGTCTTTGGCATAGTACTCATTTAAAATCTCAAAAGTGGGAAGATCAGCTCCTTCAATCTTTTCCAATGGATAACCACCAAATTCAGTTTTATAGTAAACTCCATCCTCTTTAATTATATATCCAAAAGGAAGCTCTGAAGTACTAGAA
>Ga0172381_10002299_pt1 | contig 21247 bp, 26 predicted proteins | sample Leawel6488metaG_FD_119754 | JGI IMG/M metagenome (GOLD analysis project Ga0172381, IMG submission 119754) | Leachate microbial communities from a municipal landfill in Southern Ontario, Canada - Leachate well 64-88 metaG | ecosystem: Engineered > Solid waste > Landfill > Unclassified | place...
AGCCTTTGTCTTTTCTGATAAAGAAACTTCACGATAACGAGACCAGGCATTTTCTAGACCAACTTCGGAAACCATAAAAATTTCTATTTTGAAATTTTTGTTTTGCAAATCCTTGATTATCGCCAAAGTCTCGGGCTTGTGGGGTGACAAAACGGCCAAACTGATATTTTTATCCAAGGCTTTAAAGGTGGCGACAGCGGCTTGACGGGCTTCATTTTCGGGTATTAAACGCAAGGCATCGGTGTTTATGGCTGTTTTTGAAAGATCAAGATATGGAAGTCCATAGTGACCAGAAAGGGTTTGAGCCAATTCCTCGGCTTCTTTTTCACGAAGCTCTTTTAGTTGTTTGTCAGTTGTTTGACTATTGGGGTCAATCATTGTTTATATTTTACCCTTTTGCTTTTTTAAAAACAATTCAGAATCTAACAGTATTTCTAATTACATTTCTTGCACAAAAAAAATATAACGCAACCACAAACCTGTGGGTAACTTTTTAGAGAAAGTGAAAATAGGAAAAATAGGGTGAAAAAAAGAAGGCAAGTGATTTTAAGATAAAATTGATAAAATATTTTCGAGTTATTAAATCAATGGAGGCACTTGACAAAAAGATATGAATTTGCTATAATTTAAGATAGGGTAAGAAATTAAAGAAAGTCAATCTTAATGCCCGCTTGAAGCGGGGGAGGTTAAGAAAATGAGAAGCTTTTTGATCGCTCTTTGTTTTGGAGTTTTGGCGGCCGGTTGCGCTACAACAGCGCCTCAGCCCCAACGGGTGATTTATGTCGAAAGACCAACACCTATCGTGGTGTCTCAATCACCAATCCCCACCCAGGTGGTTGTGGTCGAGAGAGCTCCTTCTTGGCAGCAGATGTTGCCAAGGGTTGATCTACGGATTGACTCTCGAAGGAGTGAAAGTCATCATCAACACGCTTCACATCGTTCTAGTGTCAGTAATTGGAGTAGGGGCGGGGGTCGTTCTCACAATTCTTGGTCGTCGTCTCGTTCTAGTAGGAACCGAAACGACGGTAGAGTTCGTCTGAATATTGATGATATTTTTGGCGGGCTCGCTGGGCGACGGTGATGATCATCAGGCGTGCAAGTGAAAACTTGTGCGCCTTTTATTTTGCCTTTTATTTTTGTAGCCGATACAATAATGATAATGAAAAAAGTATCAAAGAGTTTGACCGAGACAAAAACTTTGGCTGAAATTTTTATAAAAAAACTAAAACCGAGTCAACAGGCAAGGGTAGTGACTCTGGTTGGTGATTTAGGTTCTGGTAAAACCACTTTTGCTCAAGCGATAGCGAAAAGCTTGGGAATTAAAGTTAAAATAACTAGTCCAACTTTTATAATTGAAAAAAAATATAAAATTCCTATCCTTAAAAACAATTCAAAGCCTTTTCTCTCAATTTATAAACAACTTATTCACATTGACGCTTATCGCTTGAGTGGAGGGCGAGACCTTTTGGCTTTAGATTGGATCGAAATTGTTAAAAATCCCCAGAACTTGATTTTATTGGAGTGGCCTGAAATTGTGTCAACCATTTTGCCCTCTGACCGTCTTGAGGTTAAATTCAAATTTATTGATGATACCAAGCGTGAAATTTCCTTTGTTTAATTTTAGAATATTTCTTTTCCCTTTTAAATAATGCGTTATACTTAGATTAATGGGGAAAAAGAAAAAATTAGTTCTTTTTGACGCGCATGCAATTATCCACCGCGCTTATCATGCTTTGCCTGACTTTGTTTCTAGTCAAGGTGAGCCAACTGGTGGGTTGTATGGGGTGGCGACGATGTTGATGCGGATAATTTCTGACCTCAAACCAGATTATTTAGTGGCTTGTTTTGACCGAGCGGAAACAACTTTTCGCAAGCAAGCCTATGAAGGCTATAAAGCGGGGAGACCTAAAGCCGAAGCCGAATTAATAGCCCAACTTATCCGCGCGCGTGATATTTTTACAGCCTTCGGCATTCCAATCTATGATGCTCCAGGTTTTGAGGCTGACGATATAATAGGCACTATCGTTGAAAAACTCAAGACTAATAATAATTTACAAATTATTATTGCTTCAGGCGATATGGATACTCTTCAGTTGGTGAAGGGTGATAGAGTTATTGTTTATACTTTACGTAAAGGTTTAACTGATACTGTAATTTACGACGAAAAAAATATCCGAGAACGTTATGGTTTTGCGCCAGCTTTGATAGCAGATTTTAAAGGGCTCAAGGGCGACCCGTCAGATAATATTATTGGCGTATCGGGTGTTGGTGATAAAACGGCGACAATTTTAATTCAAGAATTTGGTTCAATAGAACAAATTTTTAAAAAATTAAAAAAAGATGAAAAAATTTTTATAAATCGAGGGGTAAAAACAAGAATTGTAAACCTGTTAAAAGAAAATGAAGAAGAAGCAATTTTCTCAAAAACTTTAGCGACTATTCGTTATGATGCGCCGATCGAGTTTTCGTTACCAGAAAAAACTTGGACGGAAACCTTTTCTTTTTTTCCAGTAGAAAAAATTTTTATGGATTTAGAATTTCGTAGCTTGATTGGCCGTCTCAAAAATTTAAAATTTGGGGAAGGTTTAAAAATAAAAGAAGAATCAAGTAAAAATGAAGAAGAAATTGACCCCGAAGATATCCGTCGGGTGGGAGTTATGGTGTGGCTTCTTAATTCTGATTTAACTGTTCCTAAATTAGAAGATATTTTGCAATTTGCTGGTTGTGATAATCTTCTTGAAGCGGAAAAATTAATTCTAAATAAATTAAAAGATAAAGGTTTGGAAAAAGTTTGGTTAGAAATTGAAAAACCCCTATTGCCAATTATCAAAAGTATGGAAAAACGAGGGGTTTTAATTGATACTGTTTATTTGAAAAAATTATCACAAGATTATCATATTAAATTATCTAAATTAGAAAATGAGGTTTATGAATTTGTCGAAGAAACTTTTAATATTAATTCGCCGAAACAACTAGGAGAAGTTTTATTTGATAAATTAAAACTTTCTGTCAAAGGACTCAAAAAAACAGCGACAGGTGCTAGGTCAACACGTGAATCAGAACTTTTAAAACTAAAAGGTATTCATCCCGTTATTGAAAAAATTTTAGAATATAGAGAATTGCAAAAATTATTATCTACTTATATTGACAATATTCCGACAATGCTTGACCATGAAAACGTTCTCCATGCTACATTTAATCAAAATGGCACGACCACTGGTCGGATGTCGTCTAATAACCCAAATTTACAAAATATCCCAGCGCGGGCTGGCCTAGGGACTGCTGTTAGAGGGGGATTTGTTGCCCGTCCAGGTTTTAAATTATTGTCTTTTGATTATTCACAAATAGAATTAAGGGTGCTAGCAGCCTTGTCGGGAGACCCAAATCTCACAGCGGTGTTTAAGGAAAACAAAGATATTCATTCTGCGGTAGCCTCGAAGGTTTTTGGGGTTAAAGAAGAGGCCGTTACCAAGGAAATGCGTCGGCGAGCTAAAGTCATAAATTTTGGAATTATTTATGGGATGGGAGTGAATGCTTTAAAAACCAGTCTTAGTGCTACCAAACAAGAAGCAGAGCAATTTATGGCTAATTATTTTTTAACTTTTCCCACTATCAAAAATTATTTTGAAGGAGTGGTAACGAATGCCAAAATAAAAGGCTACACCGAAACTTTATTCGGACGTCGTCGTTATTTACCGGCGCTTAGATCTCCATTGCCACAAATTTTGGCGGCGGCCGAAAGAATGGCAATGAACGCCCCGCTTCAAGGCACGGCGGCTGATATAATTAAGTTGTCGATGATAGAGGGTGAAAAAAGATTGAAGGAAGCTGGGTTGGGAGAGAAAGCTCACCTTTTGTTGCAAATCCATGATGAATTAATTTATGAAACAGCAGAAGATGTCGTTGAAGAAGTGAAAAAAATTATTTGTTTGACAATGGAAAAAACTGTTAAATTACCAGTGCCACTTTTAGTTAGTTATGATTGTGGGCGATCTTGGTTTGATTTGTGATCTTTAAATAAGAAGTTTTCTTCTTGTCATTTAGATAAAATAGTGATCTTTTTCCACATTTTAAAAACTTGCTTTAAAAAGCTCAATATTATATGATAAAACTGCAATATTTTATTTTGCAATTAAGCAAAGGTCGATTAAGGTAATCTAACTATATCTCATGAAAAATTACGTTATCGTCGCTATTGTAATCATTTTGATTATCATTGGCGTGGTTTGGTTCAAGTCTCAAGCTCCGGTTACCCCAGAGGGTGAGGTTGAAGTTTTAACCGAAGAAACAACCGACCTTGAAGGTGATATGGGCGAGGTTATGGAAGGAGAAGTTGTTGAAGAAGAAGTCACAACTACTTCTGAAGTTTCCGAGTAAAAATCACTAATCAAAAAACAAAAAAACGGTGTAAAAGCCGTTTTTTTTTGTTTTTTTTAAGAAAAGATTCTAAAATATAAATACTATAAAATAATTTAATTTAATTATGTTGGGAATATTAAATGGTGAAATAATCTTAAGTCTAGTCTTGGCAATGGCCCTTGGTATTTGTCTCGGTTTTGAACGAAATTTGGCGGGTAAGGTCGCTGGGATGAGGACTTTTGCTTTGGTCAGTTTGGGGGCCGCCCTCTTTGCAATAATCTCAAAATTGGTAACAGAACAAACGATTGGTATAATAAATTTTGACCCCTTACGGATGGCGTCACAGGTAATTGTCGGTATCGGTTTTCTTGGAGCTGGTTTGATTATGTCTAAGGCTGGCAAGGTGACTGGCCTGACTACAGCAGCGGGAATGTGGGTGGCGGCCGGGGTTGGCTTGTCTTGTGGCTTTGGTCTGTATTGGTTGGCATTGGTGGCGACAGGTTTGATATTGTTTATTTTTGCTATTCTTTGGATCGTTGAAAGAGATTTTGTGAGCGATTTTCAAAAGAAAACGAAAGACGAAATTAATGATGGATAAACTTTTATGACGATTGAAGACAAAAAAGAAAAATTGCGCGCAATTAAAAATGAAATTTTGATTTTTAAAAAATCACCATTGTTTGCCTTTCGGCAGGCAAATAGATTTTTCCCAGTAATTGGTGAAGGCAATCATGAAGCAAAGATTATGTTTATTGGCGAGGCGCCGGGGCGCAATGAGGCCAAAACTGGTCATCCTTTTTGTGGATCGGCAGGAAAAATCTTAGATGAGCTTTTGGCAGAAAACAGTATTAGTCGAACAGAAGTTTACGTAACCAATATAATCAAAGATCGACCACCGCAAAATCGGGACCCTTTACCGGAAGAGATTGCTTGTTATGGTCCATTTCTTGATAGGCAGATTGAAATTATAAAACCTCAAGTAATTGCTACACTAGGACGTTTTTCTATGCGATATATTTTGGAAAAATTTACTATTCCTGAAGCTTTAAAATCAATCAGTGAGCTTCATGGGAAAGTTCTTTCTGCCCAAGCTTCTTATGGTCCGATTATTATTATACCCTTTTACCATCCAGCGGCGGCTATTTATAACCGCGCTCTAATTGAAGATTTAAAAAAAGATTTTGCTATTCTTAAAAATTACCATTAAGATTAAGTTATGAATAAAGCGCTTAAGTTGTTTTCTTGGAATGTTAATGGGATAAGGGCGGTAATTAAAAATGGTTTCTTGGGGGAGTTTTTGACAGAAGTTAAGCCGGATATTTTAGGTTTGCAAGAGATCAAAATTGCCAATGTTGATCGAGAGAAGATGGCAAAAAAATTTTCTGCTCAAGACCCGTCGGTTTCTGGTTGGGATTTTGTTGATTATGCCGAATATTGGCATTCTGCCAAGAAGCCAGGTTATGCTGGCACAGCAGCTTTTTCTCAAATTGAGCCTTTGGCTGTTGGTTATGGTTTTGTTTTGCCAGGTCAAACAAATGGCGAGGATGAGGAGGGGAGAGTGTTGACCTTGGAATTTGAAAGGTTCTTTTTTGTTAATACTTATTTTCCAAATGTGCGTCATGATCTTTCTCGTCTAGCCTTGAAAGAGGATTTTAACAACAAATGGCTCAAACATATTAAGAAGTTGGAAAAAATTAAACCGGTTGTTACTTGTGGTGATTTTAATGTGGCGCATAAAGAAATTGACTTGGCCCGACCTAGGGATAATATAGGCAATCCTGGTTTTACTGATGAAGAACGAAAATGGGCGGATAAATTTGCAGCCGCTGGTTTAATAGATACTTTTCGATTTGTGCATGGTGACAAAGAAAAAATTTATTCGTGGTGGAGTTATAAATTTCATGCACGGGCAAGAAATATTGGTTGGCGGATAGATTATTTTTGGGTTAGTAAAACCCTTAAAAAAAATGTTAAAGAGGCATTTATTTTAGATACTCAACTCGGTTCCGACCATTGTCCAGTTGGCATCAGCCTTGAAATATAATATAAAATTGGTAAAATCTTTTTATTTTTAACTTTAATCTTTGATTTTTACATTTCAAATTCCCTATGCTCTATCTTACTTATGGTTCCGACAAAAAAAAGACACGCGACAAGCACCTGGCTTTGGCTCGGTCAATTTTAAATAAGCAACCAGGAGCAACCCTTTTTAAACTAAGTGTGGAAAATTTCTCAATTGCTGAGTTTGAGGAACTCATCTTTGGTCAAACACTTTTTGTGCGACATTTTATAATTGCTAGTGATAACTTATTGAAGGAATTAAAAGATAAAGTGGCCAAAGATTTTATTCTAACCCACCTGTCCGACATCGCTGAATCAAAGAATCTATTCTTGTTTTTAGAGGAAGAGGAAACTCTGAATAGAAGCGTTAATTTAGAAAGTAAAGATAAGTGGAAGAGGCGACGAGCAGAAATTGAAAAAGTAAAAAAAATGGCAACTAAAACGCAAGAATTTTCCGTCCTACCACCGCCTGAATTTAACATCTATTCAATCGTTGACGCTTTTGCGACTCGCGATAAAAATGAGGCTTGGACCCTTTACGAAGAAGCTCTTTTGTCTGGGGTGACGCCGGAAGATGTTTTGTGGAAAATAATTTGGCAGGTGCAAAATATGCTCTTGGTTAAAAGAACTGAAAATGAGAAAGAGTTAAATCTCAAACCTTTTGTCTTGGGTAAAACCAAACGTGTGGCACAAAAGTTTGAAATAGAGGAGTTGGAAAAATTGTCTAGTGAATTGGTGGACCTTTATCATGAAACCTATCTAGGTTCGGAGGAATTTGAATTTGGATTAGAGAGGATTTTGTTGGGGGTATAAAAAGGCCACAGCTTGAGCTTCGCTGTGGCGTAGGTGGGTTGGCGAGTTTCCGACCTCGCTAGCTTGAGGATATGCACCCAACCGTTGCAAATCTTCTGTGATTAGATTGTTGTGGTCGGTGAATATTTTTATGCCAAGTTCACAGATGGTTTTAGGATGGCATAAGCTCCTCAACGACTTCCTAATTTCACAAAACCCAGGTGTGAGAGTTGGGTTTTATGAAATCCACTAGTCGTATGCCGCTCGAGAGTAGACATATTACAACCCATTAATTTATATTAACAGCCCCACGATTTTTTACAAGTTTTAGTTTTATTGATGTCTTTTCCCAATTTTTTAGTCCTATGGTAAAAAATTGGGGAGAAAAACACCTGGGTTTTTTTGTTCTTATTGCTTGTAAAAAATAAGTTAGAGCTTGGTGCCCTGTGAGGGATTCGAACCCCCGACCGTCTCCTTAAAAGGGAGCTGCTCTACCAACTGAGCTAACAGGGCATATAACGTTTTTTATTATTATACTTACTTTATCATAAACTTATACAACCCACTTGTTTTTACCCTATAAGCATTGGGACGAAACCAATTGAGTATATTTATCATCTACTCAATTGGTTTTGCTAAAGTTTTGTATGTTGAGTAAATAATTCAGTGAATTGTTCTAACAGAAAAATAATAACAGATTTTTCCAGTTTTTCAAATTTTTTGTCTATGTTATAGTGCTGGTTATGGTTGCTAAGAAAGCAAAAAGAAAGGTGGTGTTGGTTTTGCCAGACATTCGAAGTGCCTTGAATGTCGGTTCAATTTTTCGGACAGCCGAAGCGGCAGGGGTAACTAAAATTTATTTAACTGGTTATACTCCGTCACCAAAAGATAATTTCGGACGAATTAACAAACAAATTAGCAAAACTGCTCTTGGAGCAGAAAAAAATATTTTGTGGGAAAAGATTAAGCCTACTCAAAAACTTTTGCGTGGGCTTAATCAAGAAAATTTTCAAATAGTTGCGGTGGAACAAGCAGTCAAATCTATTGATTATAAAAAATTTAAACTTAAAACCAATACCGCTTTTATTTTTGGAAATGAAACAGAAGGTTTGTCTAAAAAAATTTTAAATAAATGTCATCAAATTATAGAGATACCAATGTGTGGGCAAAAAGAATCTCTTAATGTTTCAGTTTCGGTGGGGATAGTTTTGTTTCGGATATTGAATATTTGATTATTGTTTTTTTATTATTTATTTTATAAGATTATTAAGATTAAAATTAAAAAAGAGCTTATGAAAACTCTCGTTAATTGGTTTATCGCTGCTATTGTTATTTTGATCGCTGCTTATTTGGTGCCAGGAATAACTGTTGCTAGTTTTTGGGTAGCGTTAATCGCGGCCCTGGTTCTTGGTATGATCAATGCGTTTATAAAACCAATAATTATTTTTTTAACTCTACCAATTAATCTCGTTACTCTTGGTTTGTTTACTCTGGTTATCAACGCTTTGTTGATAATGTTGTCAGCCTCTTTAATTGCTGGTTTTGCGGTTGCTAGTTTCTGGGTGGCGTTAATTTTTGCAATTGTTTTGTCGGTAATTAATTGGGCGGTGGAGCGAATTTTCTAAACTTATTTCTGACAATGCTGGCAAAAATGTGTGCCACGACTGGCATGGGTGATTTTTTGGATTGGGTGGCCGCAGATTTTACAAGGTTTATTTTCGCGTCCATAAACTTTGAGATGGGGAACAAATCCTCCCGGCGAACCGTTTGAACGACGATAATTTTTAGATGATGTGCCTTTGTGGTGGATGGAAAATTTAAGGATTCTAATAATCGCCAAACGTAGTCGTTTTAAATCTGCTGGCTTTAGATTAAGAGCTTGTTTGGTTGGCAAGAGCCTTGCTTGAAAACAAGATTCATCAACATAAATATTGCCCAAACCGGCAATCAACGACTGGTCTAGTAAAATTTTTTTAATAGAACGTTTGGGGTGATGTTTAAAAATATCAGTCAAAGCTTGATCAGTAAAAATTTTTGACAAGGGTTCTAAGCCATAAGGTTTGATGAGTTGTTTCATTTGTTGATCGGTAACTAAACGAACCCAGCCGAATTTTCGAAGGTCATTAAAATAAAGTTTGCTATCGTCTTTGAATTCAAAAATTAAGCGGGTGTGTTTAGTCGGTTGTTTTTCGGCAAGGGCTTGATCGGGGTGGCCACCGCCGATGGCCCGGCCTTTTTTGGGTTCAAAAATAAGCTGGCCGGTCATTTTAAGGTGGACGGCGAGTGCGGTCGTGTCGGCAAAGTTAATAAAAAGCATTTTGGCGCGGCGACTAATGTCAACAATTTTTTTGCCAGCCATTTGTTTAGCGAATTCTTCTGGCGAGAGGGGGGAAACCGTTTTCCACCACAAAACTTCCACCGACTTTATTTGTCGGCCAGGCAGAGCTTTGGCGAGCTCTCTTTTTAAGGTTTCTACTTCAGGGAGTTCGGGCATGGGGATAGTATTTAAAATATAGCATATAGTATGTTGGAGATAGAATGAGGTATGTAGAATAGGGAATATGGAATTTAAAATGAGAGAAAACAAGGAAAAAAGCTAGCAGCTTAAAGGGAAAACAATTAACGATTAACAAAAGAGAGTTCTGGATATTTTAGGGTTTAAAATAAGGCCTTGATATAATAATAGATAGAATAAAGCAAGGTGTTCTTGCTTGACTGCTCCGGCAGATCCCGGGAAACGACCTGTTAGAAGCAGGTCAAGATCTTTGAAAGGGTAGAGTCATGAGTAGTGACAAGAACGTTGAGAAGAATGTCTGGGAACGTCTCTTTAAACTGTGGGCCACTGTCTGTAAACTTCTGGTGGATGACAAACGTGATCTGGAAAAAGTTACGAGGATGCTTCAACAGATCGTGGATGAGACGTATAGCAACCCCTATCTTCGCAAGATCACCATTGGTGTTCTCGGTGCCACAACCGGAGCACGTTACCTCAAACTCGATTTCTGGGGGACGGACGTAGCTAGTCCCGTCACCGAAGAAGCGTCGTTTGAGGTCTTTGAAATGATCAAAGATGGCACCTTCGAGCAGATCTTCGGAGGGTTTGGTGTGGATGATTTCAAGAAGTTGTTCTGGTCGCAAGACCAGATCATAACTTTCTTTGAGGCTAATTCCGACAAACTTCATCCGAAAGGTTTGGCCACGTTCTTCCTTTTCAGCGTAAAGCTGAAGAAGGGGACAGAAAATGACGAGGAATTCTTCGTTGCTGACGTCTATCGGCTTGGCGATGCCCGGTTTAGGACGCACGTGTACTGCTTGTCCGACGACAACGTCTGGCGCGCCGAGGACCGTAACCGGTTTGTGGTTCCGCAATGGCCCCCCTGACTCTTTGCTCCTTCAGTCACTTAGACTCTCAATCCCTTGGACCCTTCGGGGCGCCAGGGGATTTTATTATAATAATCAAGCAATTATGGATTCCTCACGGTCATGGCTTCGGTGTTATGATTGTGAAAATATGTGCTTGAGAATTTTGTCGGGCAAGTCTTGTAAAAGAGTGGATTCACATTTTTCTTAAACAAAAAATATTCAGTTGGTGCGATAAATTGGAGGACTTATAATGTCTCATATAATATTCAATCGGTCATGATTTGGCCGATTGTGGCACAGATGATTTATCGCATGAATTCTTCGTTGCTGACGTCTACTGGCTTGGCGATGCTCGGTTCAGGGTGCACGTGTATTGCTTGTCCAACGACAATGTTTGGCGCGCCGAGGACCGTCCCCGGTTCGTGTTTCCACAACTGTTGGTTTTCTCCTCGGCTTAAGGTCGGGGAGTTTTTGCTTGCAAATCTTTCTTCCAACCGCCAAGTTGTCGGCCGATTTCACCTAATTTTTGCGTTAAGTCCGCGCTCATCTCTTCCCTTGCCACTTCATAATCACTCCAAGACATCTTCTTACCACTCGGCCCCATAATGTATGGGTCAGTGCCTTTGCCGGTGATAATGACGACATCACCTTCTTTGGCTTCTTTGATGGCCGCGCGAATCGCTTCGCGACGATCCAAAATTTTAACATAAGGTTTGGTGATACCTTCGGCGACTTCGGCAATAATTTGTTCTGGATCTTCGTCATAGGGATCTTCGTTGGTGAGAATAATATAATCACAGTGGTTACTGGCCACCTTTCCCATTTGTGGTCTTTTCCACTTATCGCGTCCACCCCCACAGCTACCCAAGACGCAGATTTTTCGTCTATCGCCTAGGGTCTCATAGGCTTTAGCGAGAGAGTCGGTAGTGTGGGCGTAATCTACAATCACCTCAAAGTTTTGTCCTGGTTTATCAGAAAAAACTTTTTCCATCCGACCGGGGATTTTGCCTAGGTTGGCGAGGGCTTTTTTAATATCGTCATCAGTTGCGCCAAAGATTTTGGCCATTTTGGCTGCGCCCAGAATATTCAAGACATTAAATTGACCGGTCAAAGCCGTTTTCACCTCTTTGCTGTCAATCGTTAATTTTGAGCCAGCAAGGGTGGTGTCAAAAGGTTTGGCTTGGGCGAGAGAAAATTCTAGTTGTATAGCGGATGGGGCCTGGTCCTTAAACTTTTGCGCTTCTTGGTCATCGGAATTAACCACCAGAAACTTTGGTGCCTTTTTTGATTGATCCAACGCGCGGGCGTATTCTAACTTGGCTTCTAAATATTTTTCAAATGAGCCGTGTGACTCAATGTGTTCGGGGGAGATGTTGGTAAAAATTAAGCCATCTAAATCAATAAATTTGTGGCGGAAGAGCTTGGATCCTTCCGAGGTGCCTTCTATTACGGCAAAATCACAGCCGGCTGAGACGGCTCGGCGGAGGAATTTTTGCATAAACATCCGACCAGGCATACTCATTTTGTAAAGATTGCGCTCGATTTTGTCGCCGATTTTAAACTGTAGAGTGGAAGTGGAAGCAACCTTATGCCCAGCGGTGGTCAAAATGGCAGATAAGATTTCGGTTGTGCTGGTTTTGCCCTTAGTTCCTGTCACAAAAATAATTTTTAACTGACGTGCGGGGAAACGATAAATAATTGCGCCTAACCAAGCAAGCAAATAGTGATAAAGAGGCTGAACCGCGACAAAAAGTTGGCGAGGAATAAACTTTTTTAACCAATGTAAAATTTTGTCCAACATCTTGCCTGGTTTTATTTATGATGAAGATTTTTAAGAGCGCTCTTGACCTTATCCTCGGTAGAAGTAATTTCTGTCGGAATTTGACGCAAGGCCTCACGGGCTTCGCGGGGAGAATAACCAAGCATTTCCAAAGCTTGAAGAGCCTCTGTTTCTTGGGTCAGATCGTCTTGAGGATTTTCGCCAACTAAAGCAATTATTTTGTCTTTTAATTCTAGAATTATTTTTTCCGCGATTTTGCGACCGATGCCGGAAACTTGTGTCAAATAAGAAGAATCACCAGCAGAAACCGCTTTTTTAAGAGTTTCTGGTGGCGCTAAGGATAAAATAGAAAGAGCGCTTTTGGGGCCAACACCAGAAATACCTATTAAAAGTCCAAAAAAGTCCAATTCTGTTTTGGTGAGAAATCCATAAAGGTCCAAAACTTCTTCGCGGACAACTAGATGTGTCCAAAAACTGGCAGTTTTGCCCTCGCTTAAATTTTGAGTAGTTTCTGGGGTTAAGAAGATTTTATAACCAACGCCGCCGACATTAAGAATAACAAAACGTTCGTCTTTATAACTAATATCACCTTTTAGTTGACCAATCATAAGTAAATCATACCTTTTCATTTAAACACTTGCAATTATTTGGCAATTCTTGTATTCTGTGACGGTATGCCAATAACAAAATCAGCTCAAAAAGCCTTGCATGGATCTAAAAATAAAAAACTTTTTAATGACCGACGTGCCAGGGCGATGAAGGGCGAAATCAAAGAAATAAAAAAAATGACAGATGCCAAAGATGCCAAAGGCGCCAAAGATAAACTTGCAGACGCTTATAAGGCGATAGACAAAGCAGCCAAGAGGGGAATTATCAAGAAAAATACTGCTGCTCGTAAAAAATCTCGCTTAGTCAAAATGATAAAAAATGTTTCCTAAAAAACACCCTCATAGAAAGGGTGTTTTTAGATTTAAGGAGCAAAGTTGCTAATAAGAACTTCAGCCAAGGCGTAAATTAACCAAAATATAAAAAGTTGGTAACCTTCTTTTTTAGAAATAATTTTTCCAGAACGCATAAAATTAATCAAGATAAAGGAAGCAACAAGCATAAAAAAACCGGTTACATAGATAATTTTTTTGGGGAACGAAAATGGATTAATAACTGCAAGGATTCCGATTACAATCGTAGCGTCAGCTAATACTGTCCCTAAAATATCACCCACCACCAAACCATCCTCATTCTTTTTTAAGGTTTTTAAGCAATAAAAAAATTCAGGCATTGTTGTGCCAAGTCCAACAACTAACAATCCGATTAAGAGCGGGGGAACATGCAAGGCTGTTGCTAAAGAGGATGCTGATTCTACGGTGAAGTGGGAACCAGTCAATAACAAAAACATCGCAAATAAAAAGAGGATTAAGTTTTTTAACCACCCACCTATTTTTTTCTGAGGGATTGAGGTATTTATATTATCTCTTAAGACAAGATAATAGAAAAAGATGCCGACAAGGATAAGTAAGACGCCTTCAAGTCTTGAATAATAACCATTCAGGCCAAAAAGTAGCGGTAGAAGCAAAAAGAAAGGAAAAACACGCACGTCTTTTAAAACTTTGCTTTCAATATGGATATTCCTACCAACGTAAATAATCAAAATAGCTAGGACTAACGTTAGGTCTGCGATATTTCCACCAAATAAAGTCCCTAAGCCAAATTCAGGGACATTTTTTAGAGCCGAATTTATTGAGATAATGGTTTCGGGCAGAATAGAAATAAAAGCAACAATTATAAAACCAATAACGTATTTTGAAAGCCGAAAATTTTCAGCCAACCTGGATGAATAAGTTGTTGCCATTGTCGCCCCCTTTATCACTAACAACAAAGAAAAAATAAAAATCAATAAATTCTCAATCATAAAAATTGGTGCTCCCACGAGGAATCGAACCTCGATTACAGGATCCGCAATCCTGCGTTCTATCCGTTAAACTATGGGAGCAAATCTTATTTAATTTAGCACAAATCAGAAAAAATGCTAATGGCCTTAGCTTGTGAAGAATTAAAAAATAAAGATTAAAAAATTAGAACTGAAATCTAAAAACCCAAAAGATCAGAGATTTCTTCGGCAAAGGTCTTTTGACGTTCCTCTTCCTCAATAAATCTTCTAAGATAGAGGCGAATTAAAGTTGGCTCAACATCTTCAATTGAAATATAAATATGTGGGAAAAAAGCTCGGTTATAATTAATGATTAGCATTGGTAAACCTTGACGTTCTTCATCTACCCAAAAATAACTGGCGCGCTCGTAAGGATAAAGATTTTTCCCAATCTGGAAACCCTTAGGAGTTAAACGAATGTTCATTTTTTGCGGCGGTCTTTTTTCATAAGCGTAAAGGGCAAAGGCGGCAATAGTGATAATCAAGGATAAAAGTAAATTGCCAAAAATAAAAGATAAGACAACTCCAAAAAAAGCAATTACTCCAAGTGTCCAGAACCAATCAGTGCTTCTTTGACGCTCTTCATATTCATCAGCTTCCCATTCAATTATTGCTGGCAAGCCTAAACTTTTAAGTTTTTCTTCCATCCTTTATATTATAACAATTAAAAATCAGAAAAAGTATAGAGAGTTGTTGATAAGCTTACAATTTATGATGCGTTGATTTTGCAAGTTAATTTGGTAAGATTGAGGGTGATTAACCTTGGAGGGGTCGCATAGTGGTTTAGTGCGGCGGTCTTGAAAACCGCTATGTCCGAAAGGGCATCGCGAGTTCGAATCTCGCCCCCTCCGCCAAGTTTTACATCCAGCGAAATTGAAAGATGTTGCCCTTGACAAATAGTCATTTCTTTGCTACTCCAAGTATAGATATAAATAGTTTTTTGGCATAAGAATTAATGTTGAGACGAGCTTTTTGAGCCTTGAATCAAGAAATCAAGACCTAAAAAGCTCGTCTCAAACCGAGATAAGCCGCTATCGAGCGATTCGTACAATTCAACTAGGAGGTATAACGATGACGATCAGATCGATCACGTTCAATCAGCAGAAACAATTTAAGCGTTTTGTTGAGGATGCGGGCAATCGTGCCCTCAAAGAAGTTAACCTTGATAGGGATGGACTCCAATACCTCATTGAACATGGTGGAGATTTCCAAGCTTATCTTATTGACGGCGTTCGTCGCTTCGGAGCGAAAGTTCCTAGCTACGGTTTAGCACGATCTATTCTCGGTGTGGATTTTATTACACCAGAGAGAGTCGCTAAGGCTCGCAAGAATATTGTCTACACAGACGAACAAATCTCGAAACTTATCAAAAATCTACCATCGGAGGCGGTTCTCAAGTGGTGTAAGGATCACGGTTATGCCGTTATACCCGCACCCCCTACGACGATGTCTATACTTGATATCCGAGAGGTCCAGAGAGATCTTTTCTGTTCAAAAACGGGTGGGTGGTATGATGGTCAGAGATTTGCTTGCAAAGATAAGACGTCTTTCGGGTGGCTGTCGGTCAAAAAGACACCCGTCCAAAACTCAATTGGGAAGATGTATGATGAGCAGGAAAAGCTTCTTTTCTCACCCGAGAAGGTTCCGAACGCCGCTGAAATGTGTTGGTTCATTACAACCTATTTCAAGGTTTGTGGCATCCAATTATTCAAAGGTGTTTATGTTCGAACATCCAGCTGGGCTTCGGTTGGTTATCATGTTTGTGTTGGTTTTTCTTCAACTGGAGAAATTGACATAAGGGATTCTTGGGACGGCTACGACAACACTGGTTTGTCGGTTGCTTTGGTAAATTAACTGAATATTTGAGCCTTCGTAATTTTTTACGAAGGCTCTTTTTTTAGTTTTTATTGAATTTGACCAAGATGATGATAAAATTGAATGGTGTTTCTTTTTGTCTAAATATATTAAAATAAAGAGGTCGAATATTTAACAAGCTCAAATAATTATTAATTCAATATAAATTATATGAAAAATAAAATTTTTATAATTAGCACATTGGCGATAGCTCTTGCTTTTATTAACAATGTCTATGCGGTGGGCCAAAATAGTAATGACGAGATTGGTACTGGGACACAAATACAACAACAAACACAACAAAAATTACAAGATGGAACTGGAGCAAGCAATCAAGTCCAAAATCAAGTCCAAAACCAAGGGGAAGTTAGCCAACTTCAAAATAATCAATTACAAGGAATACAGAATGAAATGGCGACAGCAACCCAAAGAAAAAGTCAGGTTGCTAATGCTGTGCAGGAAATGTTGCAGGTAGCAAATAGAAATAGCGGAATTGGTCAACAAGTAAAAATTATCGCTCAAGCTCAAAATCAAAATCAAGAAAAATTGGAAACGAGTTTGCAAAAAGTTCAAAGTCGCGGTGGACTAGTTAGATTCTTTGTTGGACCGAACTATAACGAAATAAATAACGTAAGGAAATTACTAGAACAAAACAAAGAACAAATTAAGCAATTAAACCAAATCAAAAACCAGTTTGTTTCCCAAAATGATCAACAAATATTAACTGAACAAACCGAAACCTTGGAACAAGTCAATCTAGAAATTGAAAATTCTTTGGAAATAGCACAGAAAGGGTTCAGCTTATTTGGTTGGATGTTTAGAATGTTTTTTAACTAAATCTAATTATTTTAGATAATTTTATTACCTAAAAATAATGCTTTAAACGCTCCATCACCCATCTGGAGCGTTTAAACTTTCAATTTTTTGGGTCTTGTGCCATAATCAACTCGGAAAGGAGGTTGATTATTATGGAAAGCAAACCTCAAATTGTAACTTTAGCGTTTCCGTTGTTGATGGATTCTTATCGTTTGGTTCTTTTGGGTCAAGATGAAACGGGGGAGAAAAAAAGTGATTACTGTTTAAACTGTTTGGCGTGTTTGGTTTCGGAGAAGGAAACACCCATGATTGTAGCACTGAAAAGTTTACAACAAGAATTTGGGCTAATCACCAGACGAGAAGATTTGCGTCTAGGAATGTCTTTGGACATCTTTTTTTCAACTGAACATCGGTATCGATGTCTTATTTTCTTGGCCAAATCTTGGCGGTTTGATAATAAGGCAAGAAAGCAAAATTTCCCCTTTTGGCAACTTTGCGGGTTGTTTCCAAAAGTGGTGTGGCCATCAGATTCTCTTTGGGCTTTGGAAGTAACATCTAAACGACGTTTGGACGCCAAAGCTATCCATAACAAAGATGGGTCAAAGTTGCTTAGTTTTGACCTAGAATCTATCGAGATTGAATCCGTGCCATGAGGGGTCAAAAGACCCCTCTTAATTTTTACACCCTAATTATTTTTAGTGGTATAATTACTTTATTGATAGATTAAGATTTTATTTATGAAAAAGAAAATTTTAATTATTTTAACGATGATAGTTTTGCTTTTGATGGTGGGGCTTGCTTTGCGTTCTTGTCCATGTTTTGAGTCATTTTCGTCAAAAGATTTGATTTGGGCTAAACAGATATCTGAAATAAAAGCGATTTTAAAAGAAACTAAAGATATTTCTACTGAAGGACAATTACGACCGGTCCAAATTGTCCGCGAAGTTGATTTGACTGGTGATGGAATTTCTGAAGCTTTAGTAACAACTGGTTCCGGAGGAGCTTATTCTGATGATTTAGTTTTGTTTGTTTGGAAAGGAGATAGTCCTGCTTTGGCTAAATTTATTAATGCCCTAGGAGAAGAATCCTCAATTATTTTTTCAGAAGGCGCTTCGGTACGTAATGGGGCAAGTGTAAATTGGAAACCAGAACAAAGAATTATTTATTCTAGTAGTTGGAATATTGATTTTAATGGTGCTTTGGCTGATTGTGAAGTAAACGCTTATCAGTATGACGATAATCAGCTAGCTTTTGTTTACCAAGAAGATTTAAGTGCCACGATTGGATTAGAATTCTGTGCCGTTTTACAACAATCACTTTAAAGTATGCGATTGTTGGGAATTGATTATGGTCACAAAAAAGTTGGTTTAGCGATTTCAGATGAATCTGGCCGTTTTGCTTTTCCCTTGGCAGTTGTGATCAATGATAAATCCCTGTTGAAGAAAATCAAAAAAATCTGCGAGCAGGAGAAAATTGAAATAATTATAATTGGAGAATCTCTTGATTTATCTGGTCAACCTAATCCAATTATGACAAAAATTAGAAAATTTGCGGATGAATTAAAACAAGAAACCAAATTACCGTTTAAATATGAGCGTGAATTTTATACTAGTTGGGAAGCAAAAAGAATAATTGATGAATCTCAAACGGACAAAATGACTGACGCTCGTGCTGCTGCCTTAATTTTAAAAAGTTATATTGATCAACAGAACAATCGGAGCGATAGATAATCTATGGTTTTTACTTCTTGATTTTTGTGCTAAATTAAATTTAGGAATCTTGATCTTATAATTGGCTTGAAAGCCAAGGATAAAAAATCTTCTCTTTGTCGTTGATAATTTTTTATCTTTATGACCTCGTGCTGTCTGGTGCGGGGGTTTTTTTTGTTTTATAATAAAAGAGAATGAAGCATACAAATTTTTTTAAACTTTTTCCCGTGCCTAATTATCTTTTAGTCCCAGTAGTTGGGTTGGATGTTTCTGACCGTTCAATTAAATATATTGAGCTTTCTAGTAATGGCCAGATTGGAATAAAACGATATGGAGAAAAACTAATGCCTGTTGGCGTGATTGAGGAGGGGCGAATCAAGAATAAGACGGAAGCCATTAAAGTTTTAACAGAATTAAAAAAAGAATTGGGTCTTAACCATATTTTCGCTTCTTTGCCAGAAGATGAGGCTTTTATTGCTCGTATGAAAATGCCGGCAATGAAAAAAAGTGAGTTGCGAGATAGTATAGAATTACAACTTGAAGAATATATACCCTTACCACCAGATCAATGTATTTTTGATTTTGAAATAATAAGCAAGATAGGGGAAGTAGAAAAAAAAGGCGCCGATGTCTCAGTTTCTGTTCTTCCTAAAAGTATTGTGGAAGATTATTTAGAAATTTTTACTCAAGCTGGTTTAGAACCCCTCTCATTTGAAATTGAAGCTCAAGCGATTGCTCGTGCTTTAATCAAAAAAGGTGACTCAGGGACTTCTATGATTGTTGATATTGGCAAGATTCATACTGGTTTTTCAATCGCACAGGCTGACAGGGTTATTTTTACGTCTACTATTGGTTTGGGAGGGTCAAATATCACTTTTTGTTTACAAAGAGCTCTTGGTTTGGATGCAATTACGGCCGAAAAAGTTAAAACAGAAAGAGGCCTTTTGCGTTCCAAAGAAAATCAAGAAGTGTTTGCTGCTTTGATGCCGCCAATTTCAGCTTTGAAAGACGAAATTAAACAACGTTTTAGTTATTGGCAAAATCATTATGATAAAGATGAGGGGAAAAGATCTTCTATTGATAGAGTCATCTTAATTGGAGGGCAATCTACTTTGCCGGGATTTCAGGAATATTTGGAAGCACATTTGGAAATACCGGTAGAGTTAGGGGATCCTTGGATTAATTTTATATTAGGGAAAGATGAATTGCCGCCGATAGATTATAATAACGCTATGCGTTATATTACCGCGCTTGGATTGACGTTAAAAAATTGTCAGATTAATTATGGTTTTTAAATCTTGAGTTTTATTATGTCAAACTTGTTACCCGAGAGAAATAAAGAAGAAATTCACGTTAAATTTTTTTATCGCAAACTAACAATTATTGTTGTGACAATTTCTGTTCTAATTTTTATTTCAAGTGTTTTATTGTTATCAATTTATATTTATTTATATTTCGGTGGAATTGGTAACAAAGAAGAGACAAAAATCTTGTCCGAACTTTCAATTGTTGACCAAGAGCTAGTTAACATGGCGCAAGATTTAAACAAAAAAATGAATATTCTTTTGCCCAAAAACGATGCCATTTTGCCCTCAGTGGTCATTGCGTCGTTGCTTGAGCCCAAGGGCGAGGGTCTAACAATCCATCATCTAGCGTTTGAATGTCAGTCTTTAAACAAAGTTTGTATTGCGGCGGTTCTTGGGCAAACAAGAGATAGACAAACTTTACTTGATTATGTTTCTGTTTTAAGAAAAAATAAATTTTTTAAATCAGTTGAATCGCCAATCAATAATTTGATAAGTGACAAAGATAGTCAATTTAATTTGGAATTAGAAACAAATCCGATAAGAGAATTTTGAAATTAAAAATGAAAAAAGAAAAAAACATATTTTGTGTAGTCATTATTATTTGCTTTTTGGCGCTGATTCTTTGGTTGTTCTTAGGGTGGTTAGTTTGGGATATTCAAAAAGAAAAAGTAACAACGACCGGAATACATTTCACAATCTCTAGTTTGAAATCGTTAAGAAATTTTTTGAGCAATTCTCAGTCCCAAATTGAGATGATTGAAAATCAATTTGTAGATAAAGAAATGACGGTTGAGTTTATTGAAAAAATTGAATCAGCAGCTAGGCAGGCCGGAATTGTTTTAAAAATAACTAGCGCTCAAGACATTCCGGATGTCATTATTAGTTACACTAGCGAGGGACATTTTCGCAGCTTAATGCAATTTCAAATATTGGTGGAAAATCTGCCATATAAATTATTTTTTAATAAATTTTCTTTTTATAAAAAGGAAGTCGTTGCCAACGATGAACTTTGGTTGATTGAGAGCATCGTCAAATTAGAAAGTGTAAAATAATATGAAAAAATTTTTGGCTTTAAATTTTCGTTTACCCAAAAATCCTTTTAAAGAGGAGTTGAATCCGTTTAGTTTTTGGAAAATAACAATCGGTTTATTTTTGGGGGGATTGGTTTTGACGATGATTTTTCATACTTTTATCTTTTGTTGGCTTAAATCTCGAATTGAAAAAGAAATGGATGTTAAAACAAAAGAAGTCTTATTTGATCGCGAACTGTTGCCTAAGA
>Ga0172381_10002300_pt1 | contig 21246 bp, 25 predicted proteins | sample Leawel6488metaG_FD_119754 | JGI IMG/M metagenome (GOLD analysis project Ga0172381, IMG submission 119754) | Leachate microbial communities from a municipal landfill in Southern Ontario, Canada - Leachate well 64-88 metaG | ecosystem: Engineered > Solid waste > Landfill > Unclassified | place...
TGATGAAGTTTCACAAACATTCAAATGGACTAATCCTAAAACAACAGACACGTTTCAAATTTATGCCTTTTGGGAAATACAAAATAAATTTAACCATCCAAAAATAACCCAAAAAGTAAATTTTCCCTTACAAAATATTCCGCCTGATCTAAACAAATACACTCAATTCACAAACACAATAAATACAAATAATCAAATAAAACAAAAAGCACAAGAATTAGCACAAGGAGAAACGGATTTATTTTCATTAGAATTACAATTAGCAAAATTCGTTTCAAATCATTTAGAATATAGTTTGGATGTATACATTTCAGACCAAAACTTACAATCAACATGGGCATTCGAAAACAAAAAAGGAGCCTGTGACGAATTCACAAATTTATTCATTTCATTAAATCGAGAATTAGGAATTCCTGCGAGATTTGTAGCAGGAATCGCATACACAAATTCCGAACTATTCAACACAGAATGGGGAAATCACGCATGGGCAGAAGTTTATTTTCCTGAATTTGGATGGGTTCCCTTCGATGTAACTTACTCCCAATATGGTTTTGTAGATGCAACACATATAGTTTTTTCTAAAGAAGTGGATGGAGAACAAAAATCAATATCTTACAGCGCATTAGGTAGTGGATTCGAATTAAATCCTTCTAAATTAATTTTCGAAACAAACATAGTTAAAAAAACAAATCAAATTCAAGATCTGTTAGATATCTCCTTAGAAGTAAAAGAAAGTTCAGTTGGATTTGGATCATACAACGTTTTAATAGTCACATTAAAGAACAATAATGATTTTTACATACTTGAAAAACCTAATCTTGCCAAAACAACAGGAATAGAAATAATTGCTGAACCAGAAAAATTAATTTTATTAAAACCAAATGAAGAAAAAAAGATTTATTGGATTTTAAAAGTTGACGAAGATTTAAATCAAAATTATTTATACACTTTCCCTATACATTATTATTCTTCAAACGAATATGAATATACCACAACATTTGAATCATCTAAAAACGAAAAAATATATGATGAACAATCAATGTTAATCTATGCTCAAAATGAAGAAATTAAACCAACCCAAAAATATATTTTAATTTGTGAAATTCCTCAAAAAATAATGCAATATTCGAACCAAGAAGTAAGTTGTATATTAAATTCCAAACAAAATCCCACAAATATTAAATTAAAAATATGTTCTGAAAATTTATGCAAAGATATTCTTGAAGACACTAAGTTCGATTTAGAAATAAATACAGACAAAGTTGGAACAATAACGGATAAATTAACTCTTTCATATTCACAAAGTTCAGAACAACATTTCCTAACATACGCAATAATTGACGAAATAAATGCGTCCATAGAAAATATAACTTCCCCTGAAGAAATTAATTACAATTCAACAAAGAATCTAACTTTTGAAATACATAAACATTCTTATTCATCTCCAACTAATGCAACCTTAAATGTAAATGGAAAATTATTCAATAAAAATATACTTCTAGAAACATTAAATCAAAAAGAACTTTTCGAAATCCAAATAAAAGGAAATGATCTTCTACCTGGTGAAAACATCATAAGTATGAATTTAGAATACGTTTCCTTAACAGGAGAATCAACAACATTAACTCAAGAAGTAAAAATAAACTTAAACAATACAAACATTCTTCAAAAGATAATTTCATACACCAAATTTACTCTGGTTAAAATAACAAGATTTTTTATCCCGCAATAAAATTAAAAGAATATTTATTGAATTCAGAAGTACCAATATTCTTAAGTCTCATATGATTAAATCTATTGTTAAAAGCATTGCTCAATGTGAACGATTTATAACCAGTCAACACAACAATTCTATTTTCCAAATACATAACCTCTGCGAAACAGACATTTTAAAACAGAACAAATATATAAAATTTGCGCTAAAAAATAAGAAAATATCTCTTTTAAAGAGAAAAAAATTAAAATTCGCTATGTTTTAACAAATTATCTGCGGAGTCTTCAATTCGTTCGTGCACTCGTTCACTGCCACAGTAAGGACATTTAACAACAATCGCATCAGCATTTCTTGAAAATTTATATTTGCATTTATCGCAAATAAATTCTCTTTTCTCGAAAAATGGTTTTTCATCAATCATTTTATGAGGTGCTGAATTCATATGAGGAGAATCAACATTTCTTAAACCATCAGTACTCCCATAACAACTTCTACAGACAAATCCCTTACTTTCTGGAAGAGCTCTCATTTCAGAACCCTCCATTCTTTTACCGCATTTTGCGCATTTAACCGACAAATCTAAAGGCATTTTTTCACCTCTTATCTAGCAACTATTAAAGAACTAGTTAACCTTACTCCTGATAATTTTCTAAGATGATCCATAATTATTGCAGCTAACTCTTCTGAATTTTCCACACTAACTTTTATAATTATATCCCATTCACCAAAAATAATATGTGCACTCTCAACTTGCTTAATTTGAGACACTTTGTCAAAAATTTCTTCCTCTTCACCATGTTCGGTCGCAATCAAAATATATGCTATCATATTATCACAATAAATTATAGTGGTTCTTACTTATAAATTTTTGCTTGAGCTTTTAAATCTCATTAAAAGAATTCATAGTTTTTAACTCTTCTTCAGGGCTAAGTTCTTTTTTATGTTTCAATCTTTCCAACCTAGCACTTTTCTTAGGATTTGTTTTTTTCACAATGTTAGTTTCCACAAGTTTAGGATAATAACGAATAAAAGTCAAGAAAGCAGTATGTCCCAACATAGTGTGAGACGGCCTAACTTTTTCACCTTCAATTTCCCAATCTCGTTTTATGAGTTCACAAGTAACCTCATGATGAAAGTCTTGATCTAATTCTAAAATTGCTTTTTGAGCTTGAGTTATTTGAGGAGTATACAAAACCAAATAACCTCCTTTTTTGAGAGCTTTTTTTGCAACTTCAAGAACCCTCCAAGGTTCAGGCACATCAATAGTCATCAAATCAACTTTTTCAACAGGATCCAAAGTATAAACATCTTTTAACTCACAAGTTATATTTTTCAATTCCAAATCAGAAATATTTTGATTTACAGCTTCAACATGTTTTTCATTAATATCATAACAATAAACTTTTTTACATAAAGAAGCCAAAGTACAAGCCAAAGCCCCGCTTCCTGCTCCTGCATCAATAACAACAAAATCTTTAGTCATACCAGTTTTAGCTATAATCATTCCGGCATCCTTAGGATTAATTATTGCAGCGGGTTTTTGAATATTAACAAAATTATCTTTAAAGTTAGCATCATATAAATGAACATATTCTCCTTTAGAAGTTTGAATTAAATCATCCTTTAACTTAGTTCGAGGCAATTCTCCTTCATTTATGTTTAAACTAATATTTAAATCATTTATAGAGTATTTTTTACCAGAGGGACTTAAAGCAATTCGTTTAACTTTCATAAAAAGAAGAAAAACAACCTCATTTATTAAGGTTATTTAAATACTAAACCTCCACATTTATAAATAAATTCTCTTTTCTAACCCTTATCTGAGTAATCGTAAGATACTCATTGTAGTTCGAAAGAACAAAATAAAAAGCTGATAAGGGATTTAATCTCCAGACAGCAGAGTAAGGTGAAAACTTTGATATATGATGTATCACAACATAAATTAGTGCTAGAAGTAGCAAAAGAACTAAAGAACAAAATAAAAATGCCTGAATGGGCGCTTTTTGTAAAAACAGGTTCTCATAGAGAAACCATGCCTAAAAATGCCGATTGGTGGTATATACGAGCATCTTCAATATTAAGATTAGCTCATAAAATGGGACCAATTGGAGTTAATAAACTTAAAACTAGATATGGTGGTAGGAAAAACAGAGGAGTTAAACCAGATGCATTTCAAGAAGCATCAGGAAAAGTAATTCGTGTAATTTTACAACAACTTCAAGAAGCAGGATTGGTTAAGGAAAATTCAGCAAAAGCAGTTAGAAAAGGTCGAATTGCAACTCCAGAAGGAATTTCAATAATGATGAAATGTGCTAAAAAACTTCTTTCAGAAAATAAAACTGAAGCAAAACCTAAAAAAGTTGCTAAGAAAGTTGAAGAAGTTCCTGAAACTATTGAAGAAGAAATAACTAGTACTGATGCTAAATCAGAAACACCAGTTAAGGAGGATTGAAAATGGCAACATTCAAACATCCAAGTAGAAAAGGAAGATTAGCAAAATTAGGACGTCAAACTAAATGGGCTCCATTTTGGATAATTCCTAAAATGTTCGGAGCAGGAAAGAAAGTCCATCCTTCAAGTGTTACTGAAGTAAAAAGAAGCTGGCGAAGAACTAAAACAAAAGCATAAGGTGAATCGCAATGACTGAAGAAATAAAACGAGAATATATAATTCCTTTAAGAAGAGGATTTTTAAATACTCCAAGATATAAAAGAACAAATAAAGCAGTTAGAGTATTAAAAGAGTTTTTAATAAAAAACATGAAGTCTCAAAATATAAGAATAGGGCCTAGATTAAATCTAATCTTATGGAAAGATGGAATGAGAAATCCTCCTGCTAAAGTTAAAGTTACAGTTACAAAAGATAAAGAAGGAATCGTAAGAGCTGAATTGTTTGGTTTCGAATATGTTGATTTCAAACAAATTGAATCTGAAGAGCCTAAAAATCTAAAAGAAAAACTTCAAGACAAAGTTAAAGGAAAAGCAAGAGATGCTGAAGGCGAAGTAAAACAGAAACCAGAAACCAGCAAGCTGAAAGCGGAAGAAAAACAGAAAGCGGAAGAAAAACAGAAAGCAGAAGTAAAACAGAAACCAGAAACCAGCAAGCTGAAAGCAGAAACTGCCTTACCTGCCGAAGAAAAACTTTTAGAAACTGAAGTAAAAGAAGAAGCTTTATTAGAAGACGATTCAGTTAAGACTGAATAAATTTTTTTTATTTTTTTCTAATTCTCATTAGTGACTTAAAATCTTTAAATAAAAAGAAAAAATAAATTTATTTAAAATGTGTATTGTATGTAGTTACTCCTCCAACAATTGCAACTAAACCTGCAATGGTTACAAGAATCCAAGTCCAACCATTAGTATCTTCTTCAGATCCATCTCCAGTAACTTGACCTGTGATTAAGTTTCTTGCAGAATCTACACCAACTTCTTCATAATCTCCAGGAGATTCAGAATTTGAAACGCCTAAATTAACTTCAGCATTTAAGGGAGGCATAACACAATCACGTAATGTTTCAGGCTTATCATCATCACTACCACATTCATTATTGTCAACACAAGTTCTTGATTGAATTTCATCTGAACAAATTGACCAAGAAGAACATCTCCAGTTTTCAACACATTCTTCTTCAACCACAACATCGTTGTCATCAGTGTTCGTTGTTTGAGTTGAACCTCCACTAGAAACTGCATTAGTAGTAAACGTTAAACCAGTCAGTCTATAACAATGAGGATCCGTTGTGCTTGAGTTTCTATAAAAGGAATATTCCCCCATAGAATCGCAACTAGCAATATCGTAAGTGTAAACTGTATTTGCACTTAAACCAGAAATATCTATTTGTGCATCAGTAGTTTTACTTTGATTCAATATTTCTCCATTAATAAATAAATGATTTGTGGTTGCTTCACTCATAGTCCAACTAATCGTTGCACTTGAAGTTGTTTTAGAAACTGAAGGACCTGAAACAATTGAAGGATTTTTAAAAGTTAATTCTCCCGAACCTCCCCAAATAGTTTCACCATTAGTTCCAACACAACTTAAATTCCAAAAATAAGGAGTATTTGATGTATAAGGATACCAACAAACACTTTGATTATAATACGGACTTCCTATCTCACAACCATAATTTGTATTAGTTTCATTACAAATCCAACAAGGACCTGGTGCAATCGCATAAGGTATTTGATGAATCATCATTCTAGTTATAGGTGTAGTAGTTACATTAAGAGGAGTTGATGTGTTTGTAAGATTTGATTTAAACGTATTGAAATAAGTGTTATTTGTAGAATTTAAAACAACATTTTGTCCATCCTTGTAAGTTAATACAGACTCATTTCCCGTTAAGTTAACACTAAAGTTAAAATCAAAATAACAATAATCCACAAGAAATCCAGAAGATAAATTTGTAGAAAGATTAAACACCATCCCTATAGTGCCATGATCCAATTCTTGACCAGAGGGATTAAGCATAGTTATAGTTAAATTATCTGCGACTACGATTGAAGTTAAAAATAACCCTAAAATTAAAACTAATCCTAAAAATCTACAGTTCATAATAAACACAAATGAAAGTGAAATTGAAAAGTATATAAATTTAACTATCAGTATACATTAATCTAACCATTTTAAAGCTTTTTTAACAACCTTATCTATTTCTTTCTTTTTTTCATCATTTAACTCTCTAGCCGAACCAATAACAAAACCTTTAGTTTTCAAACCACAGAAATCCAAACTATCTTTAGTCAAAACTTTTAAAGCTCGACCACCTTTAAACAAAGTAAAATAAAACTTTGGAGCTCCACAAGTAGTTATCGCAATTGCTTTTCCACTCAACAACCCCTTAGGCATATTTCCCACATATTTGTATGCAAAATTATGTGAAAACACTCTGTCAACAAAACCTTTTAAAATCGCAGGCATATTTTGCCACCAAGTAGGATAAATAAAAATCAATTTAGACGTTCTAATTTTTTCTTGAATTTTTAAAATTTCCTCCGATTTTTTATTTCCTTTTGCATTTAATTCCACATTGGATAGAATCGCATTAAATTTCAAAGAATATAAATCTAGAATTTCACATTTCTTAACATTTTTCAAGATTTGATTTAAAACTTCACCACAAAATCCATTTTTATTTGGATGGGCATATATTATTAATAATTTAGAGACCATATGAATAAATTAAATTAACCCATTTATTTAATCTTCGATTTCACTGTACTTCCCGTCCCAAGAATTCTTTCCAGTCACAACTAAATTCTCTTCAGGAGTTTTTTTACAGAAATCAAATTTATCAAAATCTTTTCCAGAATTAACCTTTTCAGAATATTTTTCAAAATCAATCCAAGTTTTCCACACGCCATCGATTTTAAATTCTTTTTTAACCAACAACACAACCCTTGACGGAATCTGTTCCATAACTAATTCATAATTAGGCAAAAACTCTAAAATCTCTTTAGCAAAAGCAAAAACATCATTATGAAACGGCATCTGTTCTCGTTTCAATCTAAATTGACTCTCACCAACATGCATATAAGCCTTCACTTCAACAAAATCAACATTAGCATCATTAATAATTTTAGCATAACCTTCAGGACAAAACATATTTAAATCTTTTATCGCCGTAATTCTAATTGCAGTTCGAGACTTTTTATTTGCTAACGCTTTTACACTTCTCTGAAATCTTTCCCAGTAGTCCGAAAAAAGAGGACAACCAACCTTTTTACTCAATTCTTTATTAGGAGAATCAACAGATAAATACAGTTGAGTAACAGGAACCAAGTTTTCTATGGCTTCAGGATAAGTTCCATTTGTAACAACAAAAGTAGAAATACTGTTCTCGTCACAAAGTTTAACAAATTCATTTATTCTAGGATAAATAATCGGTTCACCAGTTAAAGACAAAGCAACATGTTTAGGAAATTTAGATTCTAAAAATAATTTCTTATCAACAACACCATTACCTCCAAAACCCTCAAGTAATTTCTTTTGTGCATGCATTGCTTCATCAAAAATAAATTTAGGTTCATCCACATCCCATTTCCATTCTTTAGAAACAACGGCTTTTTTACCTCTCCAACAATAAACACATCTATTTGCACAAGATAACGAAGTAGACATTTGAAGACATTGATGAGATTGAATTCCATAAAATTTTTGTTTATAACAAATCCCTTCTCCTTTCAAAGAATGTTTAGTCCAAGAACAAATTTTCACAGTTGAATGAGAACCAATAATTCTATATTGTTGTTTAATTAATTCATCTCTATCAGTTTCATTAATCATTTCCATATTATTTGTTGATTTAAGTTTGTTTATAAAACATTTTGTTTCAAAATTAACAAAAAACACATAAAATCTAATTTTAGTTAATAGTAAAATTAAATTTCAAAATTAACAAAAAACACATAAAATCTAATTTTAGTTAATAGTAAAATTTATATATTGGTTTAATTTAATTAAAACGTGGAACAAATAACTGAATTAGAAAATACATTTATTGAAGAATACAATGCAGGAAATCTTTTGATGACTCAAAATATGTCAAAATCCGCTACAATTATGTTCTCCAAAGCATTATTTGCGGTAATAGATTATTTAATTTTTAAAAAATATTCCAAATTGCCAAAAAATCATTCAGAAAGATTTAGAATTTTAGAATTAAAAGAAAATGAAATATATTTAGATTTAGATAAATTGTGGAGTAATTATACTGATTCATATACTAAACCAATAGATAAACTAGCCATTCAAGAATTTAAAAAACTAATAATTAAAATTGTGATGAACCATGAAGAATTTACAGATAAAATTAAAAAAGTTTTTGAAAAATAAAGATATAATTGATTTAATTATCTTTGGTTCAAAAGCCAAAGGACGTAATAAATCTAACGATGTAGATATATTGATATTAACAGAAATATATGATCAAGAACTGAAAAAAGAAATCAAAACATTAATTCCTGATTCAGACATACAATTTATCTCTTTAAAAGATTATGATAAATTCATTTGGTTAACAATGATAAGAGAAGGATTTTCTTTAAAGAATGGAGAGTATTTGTTTAATCTATACAAAATTAAACCAAAACAGTTATACAAATATTCATTAAAAGATTTAACCAATTCAAAAAAAGTAATGTTCGAACGCGCCATAAAAAATTTTGAAGGAATTGAAAAATTATCTAATAGAGTAATATTAGTTCCCGTCGAAAAATCTTCTGAATTTGAAGATTTTCTAAAACTCTGGAATTTAGATATAGATGTAAAAGAATATTATTTATTACCTTTAGTTAGAAAAGAAAATTAAATATTTTTTCCTAACCAATTTTTCAAATCTTCCATCTTAACTCTTTCCTGCTTTTCACTATCTCTATCTCTGACAGTAACACAACCATCTTTTAAAGAATCATAATCCACAGTAATACAATAAGGAGTTCCAATAGAATCTTGTCTTAAATATCTTTTACCTATACTTCCACTTTCATCAAGTTGAACAACAAAATCCGAAATTAAATCCTCAAATATTTTATTACTAACTTTTTGTAATTCTTCTTTTTTCATCAAAGGAAAAATTGCAGCTTTAATTGGAGCCATATTTTTAGGCAAATGAAGTTTTGTTTTACCTTCATCAGTTTCTTTTTTATTATAACATTGATCAAGTATGGAAAATAAAATCCTATTAGGTCCCATCGCAATCTCAATAATGTGAGGCGTTCCTTTTTCACCATTTTCTTTTGCAGCAACTAATTTCTTGCCAGATTTTTCCGAGTGAACTTTCAAATCATAATCCGTTCTATCATGAACACCACAACACTCAGTCCAACCAAAAGAATTCAAGTTAATCTCCAAATCCCAAGCATCATCAGCATAAAACGCCATCTTTTCATGTTGCTTAAATCGCAAAACAGAATCTTCAAATCCAAATTCCTTAAACAAACGATAAGTAATTCCAATTGCCCAAGCATACGCTTTATTCTTTAACAAATTTTTCTCAAGCGCTTCTTTTAAACTAATTTTAATTTCTTTACCATGAGCTTTAATCATAGATATTTTTAAATTTTCAACTTCAGAAAATTTTTCAAAATCTTTTTTTTGTTCTTCAAACAAAAATAATTGAGCTTCTGCTTGAGTAAATTCACGACCTCTCAACAAATGTTGACGAGGAGAAATTTCATTCCTATACGCATTTCCAATTTGAAAAATTCCAAAAGGTAACTTATCTCTAAAGAATCTTAAATAATTCAAAAAAGGCAAATATGATGTAGTTGCAGTTTCAGGACGATTATACATCTCAGTATCAATACCAACATTAGTCTTCAACATTAAATTATGATTAGAAACTTTGGATGAAATTTTTTCACCACAAGTAGGACATTTAATTTTAGACCCATCAAAATATTTTTCCAAATTTTTATTATCTTGACCTTCAACGTCATCTCCACTTTGTTCAGAGATTAAATTATCTGCTCTAAAAATAGATTTACATTTCTGACAGCTTACCAATGGATCGCTGAAACCAGATAAATGGCCAGATGCTTCCCAAACTGCTTTAGGCATAACAATAGGACATTCAATTTCATAGAATTGAAATTTTGTAAACTCTTTCCGTATAGTATTCTCAATATTGTTTTTTAACAATTTACCTAACGGTCCAAAATCAAAAAAACCTGAAACTCCACCATAAATCTCTGGAGAAGGACCATAAACAAAACCCTTTTCTGAAATGTATGAAATTAATTCTTCACGTGCATTATCGTTTTTCATGTTTAAGAAGCATTAAGCGCTATTTTTAAACGTTTCTTTTAAATAGAACAAATCTTTATAAATGAAAACCCATTTTAAACTTAAAATGAAATTTAATAAACAAGAAGAACCAAAAGAATTGCCTCCAGAACACATAGATGGAATCGTGAATTCATCAGTTCCTAAATACATTTCTTCAAACGAACAATATGCTGAAAAAGAATTAGAATATGTTGATGGAGCTTCGCCTGAAAATATTAGTGTTAAAAAATTTCATGCAGAAAGAAAAAGAGAAAACAACCCTGAAAGATATCAAATTCCCGAATGTCCAAACCACCTTATAGCTTGGCATTATGATGATTAATCACCATCTAATTCAATGGGTACTTTAACTTTTTTCTTCTTAGGTTCAGCCATCTTTTTAGTAATATCTATATTTCCACCACAAAAAGGACAAGGAACTCTCAAAGTTTTCACTCCTGCAATGGATTTTCTTTTAAATGGTGCTTTAACTTCACCAGATTTACCACAATGAGGACAAGTAAAAATAACATATGCCGTTAAACTTTCTTCATATTCTTCTTTAGGATACTCTTCTCCACAAGAATCACAAACATATTCTGTTGAACGAATTTTAGGTCGTCCAGTTTTAGCATCTTTAGGCTTAGCAACTAAACCCTTCTTACATTTAGTACAAATCTCTTTAGGAACCCAAGTCATAACTTTACCCTTGTCTCCCAAAGTTCTTCTAGTAAAATAAGTTAATTCACTCATATCTTTTGGCAATTCAAAACCCATATTAAACACCTCAATAAATAATGTTATTCTTCTTAATATATAAAACTTACTTTGTAAAAAGTCCATAAAATATTTAAACAAAACACGTTTCTAAACAAACATGAACAAAAAAATGAGATATCTTTCAAAAGAAGAACGAAAACACCATAGAACCAAACGACTTATGAGTTGGATTTTGGTCGGAATAATGGTCTTCTCAATATTCAGCATATGGGCAACCTCATATATGTCTAGTGAAAGAATACAATTCAATGAGTATAAATTCAAATATTCAAACGATGAAAAATATGGGGACAATACAGTTTTAACAACAAAAGTTGATGGAAAAGAACTATTTTTCTATACTCATCCAGAAGATGCAATGCAAATTCCAGTTGAAGGAAACTTAACCAATTTATTATTTAACAAAAATTATTATATTTTTACAACAAATCCAACAACAGATGCAGGATATCTTTCAGATTTAATTAGATATGAATTTTCAACATTATTAGAAAAAGAATTTTATATAGGCGTGGATGATATTTATGAAGATTTTCCAGACATACCTGTAATAACTTGTGAAAATGCGTCATCAGAATTACCTGTGTTGTATTTAATTCAAACCGAAGAACCAACAAACATAACTATCCAAAATAATTGTGCAACAATAAATTTAAATTTAAAAGAAGCAGCATACTTGAGAGATAGATTATTATTAAGTATGACTGGAATAAGTAATAGGTGATAACATGGTAAAAGCACACGAAGAAAAAAAACAAAATAACAAAAAAAATACACCATATAAAATTTTAAAATTATTAATTATTGTTTTAATCGTTATAGGATTTTTAACATCCATCGCATGGTTTTCCATAAACAAAACCACCCAAAAAAAAGAATACTCTGAATACAACAAATTTCCATTCATACAAAGTGGAGAATTCTGGATAACTAGAATTGGAAGAGATGGCGTTGCATATGATGCAACATTTTATGCACATCCTTTGGATTTAGAAGAAATGTATTTTGAAGAATGGGCAAGAACATTAACATTACAAAGAAGACACTCAGACATAGTTCTCGCAGTAGCTCCAGAATCAGATAATAAAGCAGTATTGGCAGGAGTAAATGTAGGAAGAATAACTGGAAAATTTTATGGCGTTCCAACAAGTAGTGCATTTTATGTTCCTTTAGATGAACGGGCAAACTTAAACATAACTCATCCAATGATTGATTGTTCTGAAGCAACAGAAATGAGGCCCGTAATATGGATTTGGCCTGAAGGAGACATAACAGGAGTAACTATAAGTAAAGACAATCCTAATTGCATAATTATATCTTCAACAACACCGGATGAAATAAATGCAGTAGCTGATTTATACACATATAAAATCTTGAGAATAATGGACTAAAATGACGCATTATTACGACCAAGATCAAAAAAGTCCTTTAAACGAACAAGAACTAAGTGTAAAATTAAGAAACAGAGAAGTAAAATTAATTTCCGCATCAGGATTATTTTCTAAAACAAAATTAGATTTAGGAACAAAATGTTTGTTAGAGAATTATGAGATAGGGAATGCAAAAAAAGTTTTAGATTTGGGTTGCGGTTACGGAGTGGTTGCAATTTTTGTCGCAAAAGAAAAACCAGTTGAAGTTTGGGCTTCAGATATAAATCAAAGAGCAGTCGAAATCACACAAAAAAATGTGAAAAAAAATAAAGTTAAAGTAAATGTAGTTCACTCAAATCTCTTTTCAGATATAAACGAACAATTCGATTTAATTCTTACAAATCCTCCTTACGTCGCAGGAAGAGAAACCTGTTTCAAATTCATAGAAGAAAGTTTTAATCATCTAAATCCAAAAGGAGAATTACAATTAGTTGCTCGTCATCAAAAAGGTGGTAAAATGTTAGAATCCAAAATGGAAGAACTTTTTGGAAACGTTGATGTTCTTGGAAAAGGAAGCGGATTTAGATTATATCGAAGTCATAAAACTAATTAAGTAGTTTTAGGATACCAAAAAACGGAACTTATTGTTTTTGCTTGTAAAAAAGAATGATCCTAAAAAGTCGAAAACTTTATAAGATATATATTTTAAATTTAAGTCATGAATAACACTAAATTTATTTACACAATACTTTTCGTTGGTTTAATTTCAATATTAGGATTAACTTTTTTTCTAAATCCTTCTCCAAATACCATAACAGGTATGGCAACATATTCAGGTTCGGGTGCAGGAACAGAAGCAGATCCATTTATTATTACAACTTGTTTAGAACTAAATGAAACAAGAGATAACCTAACTGCTTATTATGAACTCGGAAACAATATTGATTGTTCTGATACCATTAATTGGAATGCAGGTGAAGGGTTTCAACCAATAGGAAATGATACAAATATGTTTACAGGAAGTTTAGATGGAAATAATTTTGCAATAAGCGACTTATTCATTGATTTAAGCTCAGAAGATAATGTAGGTTTATTTGGCTATGTGGATGGTGCAAGTATAACTAATTTGGGAATAATCAATCTTAATATTAGTGGGAATGATTATGTTGGCGGTTTGGTCGGATACGCTATTGAAGTTGACATCGATACTTGTTATACTACAGGATTTGTTAATTCAGTTTGGGGGGATGTTGGTGGCCTAGTTGGAGATATAGATCTAGGATCAATAAATAATTCTTATTCATCAGCATTGGTTACAGGAGATACCTTGGTTGGTGGATTGATAGGAATGACTTGGGATTCAAGCATAGTTGTTCAAAATTCATATACCACTGGTGATGTGACGGGAACAAGTTTTGTCGGTGGCCTAATTGGAGAAGCATATGGAGATATTCTTAATTGTACGGCTAATGGAACCATAACTGGCGTTGAATTTGTTGGAGGACTGTTGGGAGCGTTAGACGACAATTTATTTGATTCATATGCAACAGGAGATGTTACAGGAGGAGTAGGTCAAAGTACAGGAGGCTTAGTTGGTCAAAGTTATTCCACCGGAAATATCAATAATTCATATGCAACAGGAGAGGTTGTCTCGACAGGAACATATGTCGGTGGCCTAGTTGGATATGGTTCAGGAACAATACGTAATTCATATTCTACTGGTGACGTAACAGCAAGTGATGATTATATTGTCGGTGGCCTAATTGGAGAAACTGATGAGACTATTATTGAAAATTGTTATGCCACTGGTGACGTAACAGGAAAGGGTTATGTCGGCGGTTTAATAGCTGATTTTGAGGGTTCAATAAATAACTCATATGCAACAGGAGATGTTGTCTCAACAGAAGATAGAGTTGGTGGATTTATTGGAAGTTGTTATTCAGGTCCAATATATAATTCATATGCCATAGGTAACGTATCCGCAGGAGACGATGGTACTAACTCAGATGTGGGGGGATTCGCAGGATATATGTATGATGAATGCTTCATTTATAATTCTTTTTCAACTGGGGACGTAACCGGAACAGGAAACAGAGTTGGGGGATTCGCAGGATATATGAATTCCATATTAACAAATATTTATTGGTATAATGAAAGCTCATCTTTAGATTGTTATGATGGAGGAAATGAAAATTGTACTGCGATAGATGCAGAAAGTTATTTCTTTGATTATGATAACGAACCAATGCTTTTGACAGCAGGCACAGGTTGGGATTTCATAGATGTGTGGAGTGATTATTATAATGCAGTAAATTATGTAACTCTAGCATTACAAAATGAAGAGAGTTCTCCATCAGATTCAACTGCACCAACAATAACTGTTGTTTCACCAACAAATACTACGTATACTACAAGCACAATTTGGTTCAATGCGACAGCTAATGAAGCAATTGATGTTTGGACTTTAAATTACAACGGAACAAACACAACTATAACGATAAATACATCAGCAACACTTTCAAATGGACAATATCAATTATTGCTGTATGGAAATGATAGTTCAGGAAATGTTGGATTAAATGATTCAATTTGGTTCACAGTAAATGTTGCAAGTTCAACAACTGAAGAGGATGACGACGATTCTTCAAGTAGTTCAAGTACTACAACAGTTACAGAATACATAAATGAATACTCTGTAGATGATTCAACTTTCAAAGTGATTGTTAAAATTTCACCAGAAATTCCGAAAACTAAAAAAATAATTGATCACAAAGATACAAATATTGAAGAAATCACCATAGAAACAAATGAGTACACATATGGAGAAATAGAGATAGTAAATCTCAATCAAACTTTGGCTAAATGTATTCTGCCTGCAGAATATAAAGAATACGAAGTTTACAAAAGTGTAGGTCTGAGTTCCGGAATCTCACCAAACAAATTAAATCGTATAGACATTAAAATGGGTGTTGATTCATCTTGGAGAGTTCCTTCGAGTGCAATAAGAATAATACGTTGCCCAGATATTAAACCGATTGATCCAGAAGATGAAGAAGAGATTCCTGAATTAACGATTGAAGAAACAAGTGATGGGAGTTATAAAATAAGCTCAAATAAAATCACAGGATTTTCAATAATTGGATTAACAAATCCTGTAGCTAGTGAATCTCAAGAACAATTAAACAACACATTAGAACCAGAAGTAATTGAATACAAAGAAGAGAAAGTAATCGAAGAAGAAGTTCCAAGTTGCTCCAAATTCTTAGGGATGTGCAATTACCTTTGGTTAATATTGATCTTGATATTAATTGGCGCAGGAATATATTTCAAAAACAAGAAAAATTAATTTTTTTTATTTTTTTAAACTAACATGATAAAAGCAACACCACTACCAAAAGGCACACTCAGAATAAAAACACTAGATTTGAAAGTATATGAAAAAACAAGCGATACAAAAAACACTTGGAAAAAATCAAATATAGAACTACTAGAAGCACAAGAAGTAATTTCCCATTTTAAAGCCCATGATAACTTAGATTTCTTAATAGATTCAAAAGATCCAACTTTCCTTAAAGGTTGTTTAATCGAAGGAAAAATTAGAGGAGCAAGAATAAATGTTTTACCTGATGGAAGAAAATTAGACAAAGCATACTCTTTATTCTCTCCACATTTAACATTACACGACGAAACCTCTAACGAACATTGGGATGTTATTTACATGAATCCCAACGGAAAGTTTGCATATTTATACACAACAGATAAAAAACAAAAATCAGTAAAACAAAAATACAAAAAAGTTTTGGAGTTTGAAAAGCTTTATTCGTTATTAGAAGAAAACGTAACCAAAGCATTGAATGACCAAAAAGATTTAATTTCACTTGCAATTTACACATTATTAAAAACATACATGCGAGTAGGAAACGAAATTTATTACGTTACACATGGACATAAAGGATTAACAACATTAACTAAAAAAGACATTCAAATAAAAGGTGAAAATGTAATATTTAATTACATAGCAAAAGACGGAGTTCCACAAACAATATGTGAGAAATTTCCCAAAACATATATTTCTAGATTAAGAAAATTATTATCCTCATTAAAAAATTCAGATTTTGTTTTCAATGAAAATGGACACCCGATACACGAAATAGAATTCAAGAAAGGTTTTAAAAAATATTGTGGGAAAGAATTTTATCCACATATAGTTCGAAGTTATTATGCAACAACAACTGTAAAAGATTTCTTAAAACATCACAAAACAACAAATAAAAAAGAAGTAAATGAATTATTTTTATCAATTGCGGATAAGTTGGGGCACAAACATTTCAACAAAAAACACAATCAATGGGAATTAAGTTTTAACGTAACCATACACCACTACATAGAACCAGATTTAGTTGAGAAAGTTCATCAAAGAATAAAATAATTTGTGTATGTGTTCTGTTGGCTGCATGCAGAATTCAGATTACAGAAATTGACTGGCCATTAAATCGAGCCTGAATTAGTTGAGAAAGTTCATCAAAGAATAAAAAAATAAAACACTTGAAATCAAAAAGATTTCAGTGCCCTTTCAGGGAATTAAAACTCAACACTAGGTGCGTTTTCTGAACCTTCTTGAGCTTCAAAAAGAGTTTTCTGTTCAAAACCAAACATATTTGCAATCATGTTGCTAGGGAATCTTTTAATTTTAATATTATAGTTTCTCACAGCTTCATTAAATCGCATTCTCTCTACAGAAATTCTATTTTCAGTACCAGCAAGTTCATCTTGTAATGCCATAAAATTCTGACTAGCTTTCAAATCAGGATAGTTTTCAACAACTACCATCAATCTTGCTAAAGCAGAATCCATATTTCCTGCTGCTTCAATCTGTTCACTTTGTGAACCTGCACCCGCCCAAGCACTTCTTGCTTCAGTTATTGCAGTCAAAACTTCTTCTTCATGAGATGCATACCCTTTAACAGTATTAACTAAATTAGGAATTAAATCCGCTCTTCTTTGATATGTTGATTCAACATTCGCCCATTGAGCATCTGCAGTTTCGTCTAATGTAACAATTGAGTTGTACATTCCAACAAAAACTATCAACAAAAATAAAACAATTCCTAAAACAATCCATAATGTTTTATTACTTCCTTTTGCCATTTTTCTTAACCTCTAATTTGTTTTGAGATGATTTCTTCATCTCTGAATTTAATTTTGTAATTTCACCATCGTCAAGCCACATACCATTACAGTATGGACAAACATCAATCTCTATGTTCTGCTTTATTAATTTTTTCATCTTAGATTTACATCTAGGACAAAATAAAATAGTGTTGTCTGAAAGTAAAAGTCTTTTACCTATGAAAAGCTTAACTAAAAAATGTTTTAAATGTCCTACACCTTTTTTTGGAATATTCATATTATCACCATCGCCGTGAGCAAATAACCCTCTGAATTCTGCTTCCCGTATTCTGCACTCAGTTTCATCTCCATCCTCCAGAGAAACCGCCACCACCAAAGCCTCCGCCTCCAAATCCACCGAAACCGCCACCTCTTCCGCCACCACCACGAAAAAACATGCTAGCTATTAAAGCAGAAGTAAAAAACTTGTCCGAGTCTTTGTCTTTCTTACCAGTTTTAGCTTGGTATATTGCACCTATTATTGCACGTATAATTATAAAGAAAAATATAAATGCGAAAATACTATAATCATAAGATTCTGAAGAAGTTTGAGGAATATAAACTCCTGTGATTTGTTTATCAGGTAAAAGTTCAGTGTGAATTGCATTAGTTAAAGAAATTAAACCATCTCCAAATCTTCCTTCTTCAAAAAAAGGATTAAGATTCTCTCTAGCTAATCGTCCAACCTTTGCATCATTTAACTCTCCTTCCAAACCATACCCAACTTCAATACGATATTCTTTAACATCCATTCCTATTAAAATCAATAAACCATTATCTTCTTTTTCAGTACCTAAGTTCTCATGAGCAATTGTTAAAGAATATTCTTCAACTGACAAACCATCAAAATTATCCACGATCACAATTGCAGTTTCTGCTTTTTCCCTTAAAGAGTCAAGAATAACGTTCAATGATTGAATTTCTTCCATAGTCAACGTATTTGTATAATCATTAACATAAGAAGAAAGTTTAACTTGTTCTAAAGGCAAAGCTAAACAAAGATTTAAACTCAATATTAAAATTAAAAAAAATTCTAATTTTTTCATAAAAACTTGTTAAAGTAGCTAGTTTAAAAGCTTTATTGTTTTCGATACTTTTAAAAATAAGTAATTTCATATTTATAGCATCAAACTTATAAGAGGTATTTGGAATGAATAAAAAAGGACAAGCAGCAATGGAATTCCTAACAACATATGGTTGGGCATTCTTGATAATAATTATCGTACTTGCTGGATTATATTATATGGATGTATTTAATACAGACAGAGCTTTAACAACAGGTTTAACACTCGACGAAAGATTACTTGGCGGAGACACATTCGCTATAGATTTAGAGAGCTATTTTATTGCGTTTGAAGTTAAAAATATGTTAGACGCACCTATAACTCTAACTGAAGTTACACTTTATGAAAAAAGTGGCGCTAATGTAGCTGTTGATGAATGCAAATTTAATAGATTTTTAAGTGGTTCTGAAATCCCTGCAAGAAATTGGGGAGAAGTTATACTTAGCTTTGGTCCTCCTGCAGGTGGTAGCGGTTGGACTGTGCCTTCATGTGGTTTTGTAGACAACGCAGGAAAAATGAAAACATTCACAATGGAAGTAAAATACACTCCAGCAGGTTCAGCTATTGAAACTGTATCTAAAGGAGAAATGACAGTTTCAGTTGGAACATATACTGGCGGAAGTGTTGATGAAGTAACCTACAAACAATGTTTTAGTAATACTTGTCGTTATGCAGATGCTCAACCACCATATATTGCATGTCCAGAGAACACTGTTTGTACAAATCATGAAAATGCAGATTGTACTTGTGAAATTGATTTCATGCATTAATAAGTCTTTTTTTCTTTTAATTTCATTCTAAACTACCGAAAACAATCTCACTCCGTTCCAAGCTTTCTAATCGAAAACAATCTCACTCCGTTCCAAGCTTTCTAATCGAAAGCTTTAAAAAGAATAAAGTTTAAAACCTAGACATATCATTAATAATAGAGATAGAACCTATCTCTAAATGATTAACATTTCGAGGTGTTTATAATAATGAAAAACAAAAAAGGACAAGCAGCAATGGAATTCCTAACAACATACGGTTGGGCATTCTTAGTTATAATTGTTGTAATAGCAGGATTGTATTATATGGATGTGTTTGATTTTAGTCGAGCATTACCAACAACATGTAGTTTAGATCACAGAATAGAATGTGGAGACGCATTTGCAATTAATGAAGAAGGAAACATTTCTCTATCTTTAAAGAACAATTTAAATGAAGAAGTAAAAATCACTGGAATTAAAATTGTTGAAAAAGCATTATATGATGCAGGAAACCCAGATTGGTGTGAAATAACAGGAGCAATAGATACATTAACTCCGGGAAGTTTCCAAGATGTTAATTTTGGAAAAGTAACTGATGTAACTACTTGTGGTATTTCAGCAAATGCAGGAAAACACAAAATGTTCAAAGTTCAAGTTATGTTTACTGTAGGCGCTACTGGAACAATCGAATCAGCAGCAGCAGGAACTATTGGAACTACAGTTATAGAAGTAACACCTTAATTTTTATTTTTTTTAAAAAATGAAAAAAGCACAAGCAGCAATGGAGTTCCTAACCACTTATGGTTGGGTGTTTCTTGTTATCTCTGCAGCCGCAGGTGCTTTTGTTTATATTATTGGTTTAGACCAAACAGATAAAATTCCAGCTACATGTCAATTAGGAATGGAATTTGCGTGTGGTTCATTCGCAGCAAACAATCACGGAGTTCTTTATCTAGAATTTAAAAATCTAGTTGGGAAAACAATAACAATACCTTACATTCAATTCGAAATCAATGGAATAAAACATATTCTCAATTACACGGGAAAAGCAGAATCTCAATTAAGTATAGGTGAATCTGTTGTAATTTCAACTTATCCTGAATCTATGGATGGTCAGTTATATGAATTCGATAAAGGGATGCAAAAAATAGGAATTACAATATATTATAAAACAACAGATGAAGATGCACTTCCAAAATCAGTCAAAGGAGAAATATTTGTACCTGTGACCCAAACAGATGATGCTTACAATCAAGATGACACAATAACATTAATTCCTAGCACAAGGTCCATACTTATCTCTGCTGACGGAACACGAACAACAGAAATAATTGTTGGTGGAAGTGATTCAGTAGATGGGTATTGCGATAATGATTTAATGTGTGGTCCAGAACATTTAAATTGTGCTATGTATACTCAAGTTTGTAAAGGAATTTATCCCAGTTGTTATTGTGATGAATTAGATGATTATTATGACCATGGTTCAGATTAAATCAATTCCGTAAGATTTTCGGATTTCTCGACGGTGATTATAAATTACACTTGCCCTTTAATCTATTTCTATGATCAAACAAATAGTAAACACAATTACACTAGCAACCCTTTTAGGAGGAGCAGTCTACGTAGGAGAAAAA
>Ga0172381_10002301_pt1 | contig 21244 bp, 17 predicted proteins | sample Leawel6488metaG_FD_119754 | JGI IMG/M metagenome (GOLD analysis project Ga0172381, IMG submission 119754) | Leachate microbial communities from a municipal landfill in Southern Ontario, Canada - Leachate well 64-88 metaG | ecosystem: Engineered > Solid waste > Landfill > Unclassified | place...
AAAAACTAAATTGTCAGCCACAATTCTTCCTTGACGATTTGCAGGGTTAGCCAAATAGTTTAGCCAAGGCTTTTTTGTTATTGGGTGAGGAAATTCAATTGCATCTCCAACTGCATAAATATCTTTTACCGATGTTTCCAAAAACTCATCAACCCAAATACCACCCGCTTCTCCTATCTTTATCCCTGCCGATTGAGCCAATTGTGTTTCAGGACGAACTCCAATGGAAAGAATAACAATATCTGCTTCAATTATCTTGCCATTATTTAAAATAACATTTACTTGGAATCCTTTTTTCTCAAATCTTTCAACTGATTGTTCTAATTCAAGGGTTACTCCTTTTTGAAGAAGATGTTGATGAACATGAGATGCCATTGAAAAATCTATTGGTGCCATAACTTGATTCCCCATTTCAACAATGGTAACCTCAGCTCCAGCTTCATGAAGATTTTCAGCCATTTCCAATCCAATAAAACCAGCACCAACAACAACTGCTTTCTTAATTTGATTTGTTGTTATATAGTTTTTTATTCTATCGGTGTCATTAACATTTCTTAGGGTAAATATGCCTTCACTATCAATTCCTTTTAGTGGTGGGCGAACAGGATAAGCACCAGGTGAAAGTAATAGTTTATCATAAGATTCAACATATATACTTCCATCATTTCTTTTTATAGTTACTTCTTTATTGTCTTTATTTATTGACATCACTTCGCTTTCTACTCTAACGTCAACATTAAATCTACCGCCAAAAGAAGCAGGGGTTTGAAGAAATAGTTTATCTCTTTCAGTAATTGTTCCTCCAATATAATAAGGTAAACCACAATTAGCGTAAGAAATATACTTACCCTTTTCAATTAAAAGAATCTCTCCAGATTCGTCAATTCTTCTTATTCGAGCTGCTGCAGTTGCACCACCAGCCACTCCTCCAACTATTAAATATTTCATTTTATATTATTAATTATTTTTCCTTCAGAAATTGTTTCTTGATTAACGATGCAAAACTACAATATATTTTCCTATGGAACAAATTTTTTAGTGTATAATTTACTCTTTAATAAAAAATAGAGTTGTATTAAAATGAATATTAGGTAATTACAAAAAGGGTAATTGGAAAATAAATTATTAAAAAAATATTTTACTCCATTCTTCTTATACGAACTTCAATTCTATGCTTTTCCAAATTATCTCTCAAATCGTTAATTGGAGTTTTGAATTCTGTTTCTCCATAATGGTAAGGATAAAGAATTTTGGGATTTATTGAGACAGCAGCTTTTGTTGCTTGTTCAATGGTCATTGTATAAGGTTGATTAACTGGAATAAAAGCTATATCTATTGTATTTCTTAGTTCTGTCATTTCATCAATAAATTCAGTATCTCCAGCAATATATATTTTTGCTTTATCAATGTATAACACATAGCCATTATCTCTATTTTTTGGATGAAACTTATCCCTTCCTTCTGTGGTATTATATGCAGCAACCGCCTTTACTTTAATTATTTCACTTAATTCCACCATTTCTCCATTACTAAGAGCAATTCCTTCTCTCATTATATCATTTACAGCTCTATTGCTGATTATTTTTGTCGTCGTTTTCTTTAAAGCTTCAACAGCTCTAATATCAAAGTGATCTGAGTGTTGATGAGTTATTAAAATAATATCTGCTTTTGGCAATAAATTATAATCAACGTAATCCATTATTGGATCATTATAAATAAATAGACCATTGTATTGAAAAATCAGACTGCTATGTTTAATAAATGTAATTATCAATTCCTTGTCTTTAGCAATAAAAATTACATCTTGTTCAAAATTTCCTTCTTTAATTATCTCTTTCATATTTTAGAATTACTTATTTATGTCCTCTCTAAGAGCATCTTTAAGTATGTCTTTGTATAGCTTTGGTACTACATTACAAGTGTCAAAGGTGTAGGTGTAGGGGAAAACATCATCCATTTTATGCTTTCTAAGCCTGTTCATGTGCGAGGCTTTTGTTTGCATTTGATCCATCAGATTTTGTTTTGAGCTTGTCCAAAGATCTATTGCTGAATATGCTGAATCATTATGATTTATATAGCAGCCTTTCTCTAATATTTTTTCAAGCAATGCTCCAGCAAACACAGAATCCTCAATGCAGAAAGAGTTTTTCCAGCCAGAACAGAGAATTACCACACTTTCCTTTTTGGACAATAAATATTCGGCAAGTGTTGAAATATTAGAAAAAGCACCTATCAAAATTTCATTTGGATTTGCCTCTTGAGCCATTGATATTGCAACTGTTCCATTTGTTGTTGAATGAACAATATCTTTTCCTTTAATGTTCGGTGTCATAAACTCATTTGCACCATTTCCTAAATCTGCAAATTCAAAAGTTTCCTCAATTCTTTCCCCGGCAACCATAAAACCTTTATTCTTATATTCTCTTGCCTCATTAATCGTTTTAACTGGTATCATTGAATTTACACCCCATTCAAATGCTGTACAAATTGATGTGGTTGCTCTTAGAATATCTACAATAACAATAATATAGTTAGACTTAATTTGACGATATTCAAAAAGAGCAGGAGAAAAAATTACTTCTACTTGTTTTGTATTTTCAGAAGACATAAATTTTTAGTTTATAAGATTAACAATACCCGATTTCTTTTCTTTTTTACCTTCGGAATTAACAAATTCAACAACATAAACATAGGATTGAGCACTGCATAATTTACCATTAAAACGACCATCCCAGCCAATATTCATTTGAGTTGTTTCAAAGATAACCTCTCCCCAGCGACTTAATATCTTAAATTTATAGGAACCACTTTTAATAAATGAACAATAGGGCTTGAAGGTATTATTTACGATGTCTGTTGGACAAAAGGCATTTGGAATAAAAATTAAGGACTCTTTAACCACTGATGCTGTTGATGAGCGAGCCTCCATCCTATGACCATCTGGAGAAGCTCCTCCTTCATGAGCAATTATATAATATAAAATCTTATCAGAAGCAGTTATCATTGAGGAAGTATTATCTTCATACCCCAATTCTGCTGAAAGAGCAGTTCCTAATTGATTTCCAAAAGGGAAATTTTCATCTACCCTGTATATATCATATGGTTCAATAGATTCCCATCCAATTAAATCGTTCCAGGATAATATATTCATTTCTGCATCTGAGGCATCAACTGACAATTGAATTGTGGAAATTATATTGGAACTCTTATATAGCAATTCGCATTGGTCTGGCACCTGTAGTTTGTAGTAATATATTGTTTTATCGGCTGTAGGTGTTGGTGTATCTATATAGTTAAAGCTACTATTTCCAGTATAATTTATACTTTTAATTAATGTATAATCAATTTTATTGTTTGATCTATATAAATCATAACCTCTAACAACAAGAGAACCGTCAACATAAAAACTTAATTCAATTGAACTATTATCTTCACTTACAGATGCTTTACGAATGTAAGCAAATTCAACTTGCTTTGGAAGAGTTTGATTTGAAATTACTTTGTTAGAATTAGATTTTTCTGTATTACTTAGCAATGCTTCTATATAGAAACCATAATTTTCAACTAATGGATTTGCAATAAAGACGGAAGAATTTTGAGAAGGGAGAAATGTTTCATAAAGTGTATAATTGCCGTCATTTTGGCTAACATATAAATTATAGACTGAAACATCTAATGGATCTCCTGAATAGTTTGTCCAATTTAGGTTTATTTCGGTTGTGCAAGCCTCTCTTGTATATGAGAGTACAATGTTTTTATGATAGTTGGACCTTAGTGAGGTGTTGAAGCACGAATCAAAAGCCATAATTGCAAGGCTAAAAACATTTGCAACATTACAAGTATCACATATAAAACTATTTTGCTCCTTTCCCATAATTGTGTCAATTGCAATGCAAGGTGAACCTCCGCAAATAACATATCCTTTTGTGTCAATAGACAAAGATGGTATCCAAGAAAAAACTAATTTTTGAGATACTAAATCAACCGAAGAACAAAGCACAATAGGTTCTATCGGAATTTCATTATCTCCGACAAAACTGCTTTTAATGTTTGACCTTGAAACACAGCCAAAGGAATTTTGAAGTTCAATTTTATAGAAAACTGTATCGGAACAGGTTGGAAGAAAATTATCAATATATGTTAGATTATTTGTTGAATCAATCAAATTCCAAGTATTAGATTGACTTGCAAAACGACGATAGATAATATATTTTTGATTTTCTGTTCCAACGAGTGGTTGGGTTGGAGAAACTGAAGGTGACGTCCAATGAAGCTCAAACGAGGATGTACTAATAGAATTTATGTTTAAATGTATTGTGTTTCCAAATGCAAAATTGTTTGGATCAGAACGAACCATATATTGGACTTGACCTAAGTTTGCATTTCGAGAATAATCAGTGTAAGTTCCTATATTCATATCAGGTTCACTACCTATCCTAACGTATGCAAGTGAATCATTATCAAATACTGATATTATATAAAAATCAAAATTGGGTATTGAAACAGTTTGATAAAAAATGGTTGTTGAGCCATCTTCATTTACTTGAGTGCATAAAACATTTGGTTTTTGTCCAAAAGAAAAATAAGCACAAAACATCAAAACTATTATCAATAAGTTTTTTCTCATAATACAGTAATAAAACGAATCTATTTAATTATTGTTGCATTTCCTACTCTTAACTCCACCATTTGATTTGTATTAAAATAAGTTTGAGCTAATCTTTGAATTTCCACAGAATCAATTTCAGAAATAGCTCTAAGATATTGTTGAAAATAATCACTTGTCAAACCATATTTAAGTATGGAACGGAAATTATCAGATAATTCAAAACTTCCATCCAAACTTCTCAACAAATTACCCTTCATAAAATTCTTAACCCTATGCAATTCTTCATCCCCAACAAGCTGGGTTTTCAAAATCTCAATTTCCCTATAAATCTCATCAATAGCATCCTGACAATTTTCCTGCTTCACATCTGCCGCAATATAAAACAAACCTATATCCTTATAAGAATATAATACTGAATTTATGCCATAAGTGTAACCTTTATCCTCACGAATATTAGACATTAACCTCGAACCAAAATAGCCACCAAACAAACAATTCAAAACATTTAATCCCATATAATCCTCATTCTTAACGGATATTGTTGTATTTCCAATTCTAATTGAAGACTGAACTGCAGAATCAAGATTAATAGTTTTGCGGATATTTTTGGCACTCTCAAAAAGGAATGTCTTTGGGTTTAATAACCCCTTTCTTTTCCAATCTTTTTTACCAAAAGAATTATTAATCAAACTAAATAGCACTTGATTTACTCCTCCTGCAACAATAATAGAACAATTTTCATAGCAATAGAAAGAATTATAGAAATCAATCAAGTCTTTTCTTTGTAGCATATCAAAATCTTCAAGTTTTCCAACAACACCAAATGGATGAGTTTCTCCAAATAGGGATTGAAAGAAATTAACTCTTGCCAAATAGTCAGTTTTTTGTTGATTAACCAAAAACTGTTGCCTTAAACGTTGAATATAAACATCTAACTCAGTTTGATAAAATGCAGGGTCTTTAATTATTTCTTCAAACCAAGGAATCAAATTCTCCTGGTATTTTTTTAGAAAATAGAAACAAACAGAAGCAGTTTCTTTATCAACAGATTTTTCAATAAAAGCTCCGTAATAATCAATCGCATCTGCAATTTCTTTTGAACTATGTTTATGACTTCCCTCCGAAATTTGATTATTGGCAACCGACGAAGAATAGATTTTTTCTTGATTAGAGGTTCCAGAATTAGAAAAGAAAAATTCCAAACGAACAACATCCATATCAGAATTCTTAAAAGCATAAACCTTTAAATCATTATCCAAGACCGTAATTTCAGGAGAAAGAGAAGGGAGAATAAAATCAATATTATTTTTCATTAAAAAATTATTAAAATTTAGAGCTTTCTTATATAACAACAATCAAAAGCTGTGCAAAGTAAACAAAAATAAAGAAGAATTCAAAAATAAACACCGACTTTATTTTAGAATTCAAAAGATAGCTTGGCATTTATTTGACTTGGGGTTAGGTAGTTTGGCACTCCATAATAACGTCCATCATAATCGGCAATCCACATGTAGGAAATTGTGTTTTGATTTCCAAATATATTAAACCACTCAACATTAAACCATATCTTCTTAATATGTCTCATAAAATTATTTTGAGCCCATTTTGTATTTTCGTCTTTTATTCTAAAGGTAAAGGCAATATCTGCCCTCATATAAGATGGCATACGGTATGTTTGTTCTTTTCTTTCTGCATTAGGCACTCCATAAGGATATCCGGTTCCAAAGTTAAAGTTTAGATAAACTCTAAGAAATGGCATTGAAGGAACATAGTCTTGAAACGAAACATTCAAATTAAGAAGTTGGTCGGTTGGTCTGGGAATATATTTATAATTATCACCCTTTATATCTTCTTTAGTTTGCATTATTGACATTGTAAACCAGGAATCTATTCCTTCAATAAATTCTCCAAACAAACGCATATCTAATCCTGTTACATAACCTATGGAATTATTTTGGGCTGAATATCTTATTCTAACATTATCAATTGAATATGGAATTAAATCCCATAGATATTTATAGTAGGCAGAGGCTAAGAATTTGAAGGGTCTATCAAACATCTTGAAATTATAGTCGGATGAGAGTACTAAATGAAGTGATTTTTGAGATAATATATCTTTATTTACGTTTCCTTGAAAGTCTCTATATTCTCTAAAAAAAGGAGATTGAGAATAAACTCCTGTTGCAAATCTAAATAGCCAATCCTTTTCCCATTTTGGTTTGTAGGATATTGAGGCTCTTGGTGAAAAAAGAAATTCTTTGTTGAATGTCCAATATTGAGATCTTGTTCCAAGGTTCAAATACCATTCTCCTTTTTCTTTATAAAGTGTCCATTGTCTTTGAACGTAGGCCGAAAAACGAGAGGAAGATATATCGTTGGAGGATTTATATATGTTTTGAAGAATTGGTGGGTTTTGAGGATTAATTTGTCCTGGAATATCTGGTAATGTTCCAACAGGTGTTCCTGCCGAATCCACCATTTTCCACTCATTCATTTTATCGTGGATTTGTTCATATTGATATTTTATTCCCCATGATAGGTTTCCATTGTCATAGAACTGCATTCCTTTATGTTCTGCATTATAAATATTGGCAACCAATCTATTTCTGGCATGTTCTAAATATGTTCCAATTCCTCTATCGAAAAGCAATGAGTCGCTCTCTGAACCTCCCATTCCTGTTTCATATAACCAATATTGTCCTTGAATATCGTAGGTTTCTTTTTCATCTGTTCCAAATGCAGAGGCAATAAATTTTAATTGCTTATCCTTATTTGGCTTATGTGTTATCATAAATGCTCCAAAAATTGATGAAAATCTATCTAATTCCTGTCCATCAAAATATATTTTTAACTTATATGATTCGTATATGTTTCCAAAGGTTGTTTCTCTTGTTCTTGGTATAAATTGATATTTATTATCAGCAAGATTCCCTAAAAAAGCTAATTCAGTTTTTTTGTTTATATCGTAGGTTAGATAGAGTTGCAGGTCGTTAAACACTGGGTAATAACTTCCTTCAATATCTAATGAGCCAAGAATATATTTATTGGTTTTGTTTCTGTACCCTATTTGATAGGTTATTTTTGAGCCAATTAGTCCTTCCAAATGAACACTTCCTCCCAACAAACTCATTGAGGCACTTCCAGCAAACTCTTGTGGTTTCTTATATTTTATGTCTAAAACTGAAGAGAGCTTATCTCCATATTTTGCATCAAATCCTCCAGAAGAAAAAAGAATATCTCCAACCATTTCGGAATTAACAAAACTAAGTCCTTCTTGTTGACCACTCCTAATAAGAAATGGACGGAATATTTCTATATCGTTAACATAAACAAGATTTTCGTCATAGTTTCCTCCACGAACTGAATATTGAGATGAGAGTTCATTGTTTGAGCTTACTCCTTCAAAGGTTTTAATTAGTCCTTCAATTCCTGAGGTTGGTCCAACAACATTTTTTGCCCATTCTGTCTTAATCCTTGTTATTCCTTCACTTCTTGAATTATCTTCCCTAATTTCAATTTCTTTTAGGGTTGTATTGGAACGCACAAGTGAAAAGTTTATTTGTTTCGTTTCGTTTGGTTTAAGAATAATTTTATAGAGTTTTGTTGCATAGCCTATATAGGATATAGCTATTTCTAATTCTTTATTTGCAGGAACAGTAAAGCTAAATTCTCCTTTTTGGTTGGTTGTTGCTCCAATTGGAGTTTTAATGTTAATTATTCCAACATTAACTAAATCTAATCCAACACCTTTTTCGTCTGTAATCTTTCCCTTTATATAGGCATTCTTATTTTGAGCATTAGCGAAAGAGCCAAAAAATAAAATAAATAGTAGTGTTGATAGCAATATATATATTCTTCTCATTCTTAAGTCTTAAATTTGTCTTTTATTGATTATTAATAATAACCATTAACTATTTATTTCTATTTTTTGGTAGCCAATTAAACTATCGTGATAATCTCCAGGCTTACGATAGTAAACGAAGATATGGTAAGTATTATTTGTTTGAGAGAAATTTCCTTCCATTTTTCCTATTTCATAATCTAATTTTGAAGAATTAGGTTTATGCATTATCATGTAATTGTAGAATCCTTGTTTAAGATATAGGCTTAGAGTATAACAGTTTAAGCTTCTATCATATTCCATTTTATTTTGAGGATTGTTGTACCAATCAGAAAGTTCTCCCCAAATATAATAACTCCCTTCCAAATTTATTGGAACATTCAAATAGAAATTCACCCAAGCATAATCTGATTCTAAGTCATTATTGTCTGCCCTTTCATTTCTTATGTAGTAATAGCCATTTAAATCGCCAATTGTTGTGTAGGGAAGATTCGACCTATTAACAACTGGTCTTAATTTTACAATGTTATTACCATCAATATAATCAAAATTACTAACATTTTGAGATCTAATTCTTATGCTTGTGAAATCAAAATTTCTAAATTCATTTCCAGCCTCAAAAATATTGGAATTATTGAAGGAATATTCTAATTCATTAGATTTATATTGACGAAGTTTTAATTCCGAAACATTATCCCTTCTCCCATTTTGTTGAACATTTACTTTAATAAACCTATTTGGGTCAGCAAACGACATATTTGATGCTGGAGATATGAAAACATCAACCTCCTGTTTTAAACGTTGAACATCAGGAGAGCGTGCCATCATTGCATTTGCTCTAATATTTGCTCCTTGTTCGTAAACCATAAATCTACGAACCATAATAACATTATCGGGGTTGTCATCTTGAAATACTTTCAGGATATAGTTGCCCGAAACCAGAAACTTCATCATTGAGGAAGGAAACTCTTGCCAATAATGAACAAATCTTTGAATTGTATTAACTGAATTTAAATGATTTTCAATAATACCATGCTCAAACCCTTCAATATATTCTTGTGGTTGGAGTTCACTCTTTGTCCAGTCGGAATTGCAATGAATTATTGAATAGCTATATTGTTTATTTTCTTCAACCAATTCATCAAATTTGAGAATAATTTTATCCTCACTACCTAAACGAAGTATAGGGAGTGAAAAATCCACTCCCTCTATTTCAAATTTAACTGTTTTCACTAATGGGTTATATACTTTTTCATACCAAACATCTTGACAAAAAGAATAAGTATTAGCAAACAGAATAGTAAATAACAAAAATGTTATCTTCTTCATTTATTCCATTATTTCTTCAATATCTTTAATAGTTTTTGGTATTGGAGTTCCTAAAACCCTGCTTGATTTGTCGGTAACAAGAATGTCGTCTTCAATTCTTATTCCGCCAAAGTCTTTATAGTTTTCAAGTTCTTTGTAGTTGATATATGATTTGAACTTATTTTCTGATTTGAATTTATCAATCAAAGCTGGGATAAAATAACATCCTGGTTCATTTGTTATAACCATTCCTTGTTGAAGTCCTCTTCCAAATCGAAGAGACCTAAGTCCAAATTGTGTTGAGCGAGATGTTTTTTCATCATAACCAACAATCGATTCGTCAAAGTTTTCCATATCATGAACATCCATTCCCATCATATGTCCTAAACCATGAGGCATAAAAAGTCCCATTGCTCCTTCTTGAACAGCTTGGTCAATGTCACCTTTCATAAGTCCAATTGATTTTAGCCCCTCTCCTAAGGTTTTAACTGCTAAAAGATGAATTTCTTTATATTCAACTCCAGGTTTAATAGCTTTTTGAGCTGCTAAATTAGCATTGAGAACTGCTTGATAAACTTCTTTTTGTCTGTTGTCAAATTTTCCTCCACATGGAACTGTTCTTGTTATGTCGGAACAATATCCACTTGGTGTTTCGCAACCTGCGTCCGAAACCAACATTCTTCCTTTCATAAGCTGTTGGCTATGGTCGTGTCCATGAAGGATTTCTCCATGAGTAGTTAGAATTATCGGAAAAGAAACTGGTCCTCCTCCCGAAAGTGCAATTCCTTCCATTTTGCCTGCAATTTCATATTCATATGTACCAATATGTTTGGCCATTTTCATCATTGTTGTATGCATTTGGTATGCAGTTTCAAGAGCTTTTTCAATTTCCAAAACCTCTTCTAATGATTTTATTGAACGTTGTTTAACAATTGCTTTTCGAAGCTCCAATGATGCAAATTTTTCAACATGATCTTTCTTAATGAAAAGAAGTGATGATAATAGATTTCTATTTTCTGTTCTATAGGGTGGGAGGAAATGTATTTTTCTTCCTTTAAGAATTGCTTCTTGAAGAAAATTTGCTAAATCTTTTCTTGAACCAGAGTTTTTAACTCCAATTTTATCTGCTCTTTCCTTTATTGAAGCAACAGGTCCTGTCCAAATAATATCATCAATTTCAACATCGTCTCCAAACAAATAATCCTCCGAACTATTTGCATCAATAACTCCAGCAAGGTCTGCTAAGTTATATTCAAAAAAATAGCGGAAGGAAGAGTCTTGACGAAATGTGTATATATTTGCTAAATAATTAAATGGTGCATCTGAATTACCTAATATTAGAATTATTCCATCTTTAACGTCTTTTGCTAATTGTTTACGACGTTCTATATAAGTGTTTCTACTAAACATGTTTATTTGGTTTTTGGGTTAATTATTCTTCCAGCCTCCAAAATTGGGAGATTGGTTTCGGTTGGAATATAGATTACTGTTTTGTCGTTAAGATTATTTTGGTTTCTAACCCATAGGTATTGAATATATCTATCTGTTAAAGTCCCGTTTTCAATTTTTATTGCCTCTGCTGCTCCTTTTGCTCTCTCCACCTCAGCTTGTGCATTTAATTTCTCAGCCTCAAGGTTTGCTTTGGCTTCCTCAATCTTAATTCTACGGTTTTGTTCTGCTTCTGCAAACTGAGCTCTACCTCTCATTTCTTGTTGCCATACCCTATACACTGGACCACCAAACATAAATAATAATATTAATGCTAACAATCCAAAAGATATCAATAATATGTGTTTTGTTTTTAGAATATTCATAAAATTTTATGTTAAACGTTTCTTAATATATCCAAAGTATGTTCCCAGCATAGCTGAACAGTTTTTATTTCAAGTTTTTCGTCTGGAGAGTGAACTCCACGAAGAGTTGGTCCAAAGGAAATCATATCCATTCCTTTATATTTTTCTCCAATTAATCCACATTCCAATCCTGCATGAATTGCACGAACAATTGGTTTCTTTCCAAATAATCTTTCATAACTTTGCTCAGCAACCTTCAATATCTTAGAATCTGGATTTGGAGCCCAACCAGGGTAACCATCACCATGAGATACATCTGCACCAACCAATAAAAAACAAGCCTCATTCCTGTCGCAGGCTGCTTCTTTTGCAGTTTCAATTGATGAGCGTTGAGAGGTTGAAATAACAAAGCAATTATCTATCATTTTTATTGAAGCAAGATTAGTTGAAGTTTCAACAAAATTTGGTATTTCCCTGCTCATAGATAAAACTCCATGAGGTATTGCATATAGTAAATTTAAAAGATCTTCTTGGGTCATCGAATCAAGAACTTCTTTTGGGGTTTCAATTTCTTCAATCCTAACTTTAAGATTTGGCTCTGTGGAACGAAATTCAAAACGGATATCATCATTATATTGTTCTACCATTGAAATCATCTGTTGAGAATCATCCTTAGAAACTACAACTACTGCATTTGCCTCACGTGCTATTGCATTTCTCAGGTTTCCTCCTTCAAATGAAGCTAAGGCATATTCCATTTCTTTATTTAGAGTCCAAAGAATTCGATTTAAAACCTTATTTGCATTTGCTAATCCTTTGTTAATATCATCTCCCGAATGACCTCCCTTTGCACCATTAACTGTTATTTTATATGCTATACCTTTTGGCGATGGTTCTGTTTCGTATGGCAATTTTGCCAAAGTATCTTTTCCTCCTGCACATCCAATAAATAGCTCTCCCTCATCTTCCGAATCAAGATTAATCAATATCCTACTTTTTAGGGCATCTGCACTTAGTGCCTCTGCTCCCGAAAGTCCTGTTTCTTCATCAACCGTAAAAAGACATTCTAAATTACCATGTTCAATATCATCACTATCTAAAATAGCTAATGCTATTGCCATTCCTATTCCATCATCAGCCCCAAGAGTTGTACCTTTTGCTTTTAACCATCCATCCTCAACATAGGCTTCAATTGGGTCTTTTTCAAAATCAAAAACCTTATCACTATTTTTTTCACAAACCATATCCATATGAGACTGCAGGCAAACCCAAGGCTTAGTTTCATAACCCTTTGTTGCCGATTTTCTAATAATAACATTCCCTATCTGGTCATTCTGAACATCCAATTTTCTTTGTTCTGCCCAATTTATTAGGTAGGCAATAATTTTACCTTCTTTCTTTGAAGGGCGAGGAATTTGAAGTATTTCCGCAAAGTATTTAAATACTTTCTCAGGTTTTAATTCTGTTATTTCTTTATTCATTTCCATTTTATTTTATAGATATATTATTTTAATTTTAGTTGTCAAAGATATAAAATAAAATTTAAGTGGACAATGTTTTGGGGTTAAAATAAAAAAAAGACACTAAAACCATATTTTTATGATTAGTATCTTTAAAAAAAGTGACCTCGACAGGATTCAAACCTGTAACCTTCTGAGCCGTAATCAGATGCACTATTCAATTATGCTACGAGGCCATTTTGAGAGTGCAAAAGTACAATTATTTTATTGAATCACAAAAAATAGTGGGAAAATCTTTTTATTAATTAGACAAATGGTATTTTGCAAGAAAACGTAATTTAAATTTTATATCCATACACAACACTATGAATTTCAGTAATTATCTCTTTCAGTGGTTTTTTATCCAAAAGTTTACTATCATGTAACATAAGATTCATATCAATAGATTCTTTTCCAGAAACATATGGAGGTTGAAAATATGGATAATCCAATAACTTAAAATTCAAATTCTCATAAAACCTTATTCTTTTTTTAGAAATTATGTCCCCTATGGGCTCAACTTCCAAAATTATTGGTATTTTCACATTATCTATCAATTCCTGTAAAACCTTACTCCCATAACCCTTAGAACGGTTATTGGTGTCAATAGCAAAATGTTCAATAAAAATATATTCACTCAGATACCAAAGACTAATTATGCCAATAGGATTATTATTAACAGAAGGATTGAGTATTATAAAGAAATCAAAATTATCTTTTTTAGTGAGATTTTCAATTAAATTAAACTCTCTCCTCTGATTATCAGGAAATGAAACATTATATAAACATCTTGCAAAATCCTTATTTGGACTTCTTTTAAGTAATTCTAAATTCATAATATTAAGAGCAAAGGTATTAAATAAAAAAGATAAGACAAAAATAAAATAAGATAAAATATAAATAATTTTGTTAGAAAAAACGTATATTTGCAATAAAATAAATATTTTAGTAGAAATAATCCACAAGCAAAAAAAAAATAATATATAATTATATAGAAAAATAAAACCCAGTTGAGATGATAGAAATAAAGGAAAACAGTGAAGCTTTTGAACAAAGCCTTTCTATTCAGAAGTCAGAAATTATTTATGATGGAACTCTATTTTTTTGCAAAAAATATCTCTCAAGGGGAAATCCAATTATTGATAGAATGTTGGAATATGCAAAAAATGCAAATAAAAACATTGCCATATCTCAACTATCATCAATAACTTCAAAAAAAACAAAAATCGAACACACAAAAATTGCAATTGAATTTCTCTTACAACTCCAAAGTATTTATAAAGAATTCTCCCAAATAAATCAAATTTATATTTGGGATAATAAACATCCTTATTCCAAAATACTAAAAGAATTAAATGCCAAGGAAAACCAAACCTACGAAACCTATAAGAAAGCTTTAGAATATAAAGATATTGAAATTAGAGTAAATATTTTAATTAGTGTAATAGATTACACAATAAATCTTCTTAAAGTTCAATTAAAAGAAATCAAAAAAAACAATCAATTTCTTAAATTTTATCTACTGAGTTTTTAATGATTTCATATAGAAATTCTCTTGCTCTGAAAAGTTTTGCCTTAACAGTTCCTAATGGAATATCTAATTCTTGAGCAATTTCTTCATAGGATAATTCATCAAAATATCTAAGTTCCACTAATTTGCGATAATGTGGTTTAAGACGGGATACAACTTCTCTAATTAGGAGTATTTTTTGTTTTTCTATAATCTTCTCTTCAGGATCGAGAGTATCTGAGGGGAGGTTTATGCCAACTTCTTCTCCTTCAATGTTGGTGTATAGATTGTCCATAGAAACTGTTTTAGTCCTTTTCTTTCGAATAAAGTCAATACAGTTGTTGGTTGCTATTCTGAAAAGCCAAGTTGAAAAGGCATAATCTGGAGTGTATTGTTGGAGAGATTTGAATGCTTTTCCAAATGCTTCAAGAGTTAAGTCATCCGCATCAACTGAGGAGTTAGTCATTTTTAGAAGCATATAGTAAATAGGCTCACGATAAGTGTTTAACAAATCAGCAAAAGCTTTCTGATCACCATTATCTCTTGCTAAACAAACAAGTTGGTAATCTCTAACTGCTTTTTCGGTTAACTGTGATGTTAATACTTCCATTTCTCCTTTTTTGTTAGTAACGCACTAATTTTAATTATAGTATTGAAGGGTAAAAATAAGATTTCATATATCGGGGCTAAAAAAGCTATTTGCTGACTTTGAAGAACACGGGAAGATTTGTAGTAAATTATTATCTGTAATGTATATTTTAGAATTAATGCCATAAGCCCATACTCCCATGGAAATCCAAAAACAAGACTGGTAACAATTAAACAATAGAGCAAGAAAGTAGTTGATGGGATAAGTGAGGTTATAATTTTATCTTTTAGTTTGAAATATGATACTATTCGATAATGTTTTTTCTTTTGCAAGAGCCAATCTTCAACCCTTTCTTTTGGAACAGATTGATTTATGGAGTCTTTTGTTATAATAACGGATGTATTTTTTTTGGTAGAAAACTTATTTACAAACAATTCGTGTTCTCCAACTTGAATATTGTAAAGTGGAATAAAACCATTAACTGAAAAAAACATTTTTTTGGTAAATGCAAGATTTCTTCCTAAACCCATATATGGATTTTTAATTAGTCCATGCCCTAAATAGTTCATGGCAATAGTTTGGCTTTCATATTGAATTAGTGTGTTAAGAAAATTGTTTTTGGATTCCGTTTTAGTGAAGCCAATTACAATATCTTTATTTTTAGTAAATCCTTTCACCATTTCACTTATCCAATGATAGCTTGTAGGAATGGTATCCGATTCGGTTAGGAGGATAATTTCGTTCTTAGCTGATTTTATGCCTATGGAAAGTGGATATTTTTTTCCTAAAAACTTGTTTACATTTTCTTTTAGAGTGATAACATTTAGGTTAGGGTAAATTTCTTGAAGAACTCTTAAAACATAGCTCGTATCGTCTAAAGAGTCATCATTAACAACAACAACTTCAAAATTTGGATATTCCTGCTCGAGTATTGTTGGAAGTTTAGTTTTTAGGTTATAGGCATCGTTCTTTGCACAAATTACAACAGAAACTGAAGGAAATTGATCTTGTTGTGACTTTTTATCGGCTTTGTAGAATGATGTGCGACCAAATATAAAAAGATAGTATAGAATTTGAAAAAGCAATATGATAATAAGACTTGCCGCAAATAATATACCAAGAGAGTCAAACTGATATTCAAAAAAATCCATAAACCTAATTCATATAAAAACAAACAAAAGTATTACAAATTCGCATTTTAATAGTAATTTTGTCAAATTATTTCTAAACATTTTTTGTTAATAACTATTGATGAAATTTACTATTGACGCTATATCAAAGGATTGTAATGCCAGGGCTGGAAAAATTAATACAGACCATGGAGATATTCTAACCCCAATTTTTATGCCAGTTGGAACAGTTGGCTCTGTTAAGGCTGTTCATTGTTCTGAACTAAAAGAAGATATAAAAGCACAAATTATTTTGGCTAACACTTATCATATTTACCTTAGACCAGGATTAAAAATTATTGAGGCTTCGGGTGGTATTCAAAAATTTAATTCCTGGAACAAACCAATGTTAACCGATAGTGGAGGATATCAAGTTTATTCATTGGGTCATAACAGAAAGATTACTGATGAAGGTGCAGTTTTTCGTTCTCACATTGACGGAAGTAAGCATATTTTTACTCCTGAAAATGTTATGGATACTCAAAGAATTATTGGTGCCGATATAATTATGGCATTTGATGAATGCACTCCTTATCCTTGTGATTATGAGTATGCAAAAAATTCATTAAAACTCACTCATTCCTGGTTAGAAAGATGTGTGAAAAGATATAATGAAACCCAATGTCCTTACGGATACTCTCAATCTCTTTTCCCAATTGTTCAAGGCTCGGTATACAAAGATCTAAGAAAAGAGAGCTGTGAAAAAATTGCATCCTACGACCTTCAAGCTAATGCAATTGGAGGATTGTCGGTTGGTGAGCCCATTGAGGATATGTATGAATTGACAGATTTATGTTGTCAAATACTCCCTAAAGACAAGCCTCGATATTTGATGGGAGTTGGAACTCCTGCAAATCTTTTGGAATGTATTGACCTCGGAATAGATATGTTTGATTGTGTTATGCCTACCCGAAATGGCAGAAATGGGATGTTATTTACATCTGAGGGCATAATAAATATGAGAAATGAAAAATGGAAAGATGACTTCTCTGCGATTGATTCTAATGGAGTTAGTTATGTAGATTCACTCTACACAAAGGCTTATTTGAGACATTTATTTGTTGCAAAAGAAATTCTTGCACTCCAAATTGCAAGTATTCACAATTTAAGTTTCTATCTTTGGCTTGTTTCTCAGGCAAGGGAGCATATTATGGAAGGAGATTTTCGTTCATGGAAAAATATGATGGTAAAAAAAGTAAGTAACAGGTTATAAATATGTTTAAAAAGTTAGATAAATATATAATAAAACAACTCTTAGCTACTTTTTTCTTAGCTATAGCACTAATAATTCTTATTGTTATTGTGTTTGATATTTCAGAAAAACTTGATGATTTTCTTGAAAGGAAAGCCCCAATAAAAGAAATTATCTTTACCTACTATGTAAATTTTATCCCATATTTTGTTAATCTTTTTGGACATCTATTCTTTTTTATTGCAGTAATTTTCCTAACCTCAAAAATGGCTTCAAGATCTGAAATTATTGCAATTTTAAGTTCTGGAATTAGCTTTAACAGATTTCTACGACCATTTGTTGTCTCTGCAATTTTTGTTGCACTTCTAAACATATACCTAACCAATATTCTTATTCCACAAGTAAACAAGCCAAGAATTGAGTTCGAAAAAGAGTATTGGCGTAATCCATACAAGAACCTAACCTTTAACATCCATATAAAAACTGATTCAATTAATCATGTATATGTGCAAAGCTTCAACAACATCACCTCAACTGGATATAGGTTTACAAAAGAAACCTTTTGTGGCAAGGGAATTTGCAAGAAAATTTCTGCTCAAAACATAGTTTATGATTCTATCAAAAAAATATGGATCCTAAATGATTATAAAATAAGAACAATTGATGGTCTTAATGAAAATTTAACCACTGGTGATAAAATAAATATGAACTTGGGGATAATACCCTCTGATTTTAATATAAGCACCGCAAAGGTTGAAACCATGACATATTCGGAGCTCAATAAATTTATTGAAAGAGAAACAAATCGTGGCTCAAAAGACATTAACCTCTATTTGTTTGAAAAATATCAAAGACTTTTTAACCCACTTGCATTCATCATACTAACAATTATTGGAGTGTCACTCGCATCCCCAAAAACAAGGGGAGGAACAGGACTTAATCTTGCCTTTGGAATAACAATTGCATTTAGTTTTATTATGATGATGAAGGTCACCTCTGTTTTCTCAATAAAAGGAAATCTACATCCCATTATTTCAGTTTTAATTCCTATTTTTGTATTTGGAATAATTAGTATATTTCTGGTTAGAAGAGCCCCAAAATAATTGAAAATAATTTGAAAGCAAAATGATCGTAAACAAGTTAATAAATAAGATAATTAAAACAAGAATACCTCAAATAGAGTATTTTATGAACAATCCGTTAGAAGTGCAGCAGGAGGTTCTAACCGATTTGATTTCTAATGCCAAAAACACAACTTGGGGCAAATATTACGATTATAAATCAATTAGAAACTGGGAAGATTTTAATGAGAGAGTTTCTCTAAACGACTATAACTCCCTATTGCCATTTTTTGAAAGAATTAGAAAGGGTGAGGAAAATTTACTTTGGTCAAGTGAAATAAAATGGTTTTCGAAATCCTCCGGAACAACTGCCAATAAAAGTAAATTTATTCCCGTTAGTGAAGAAAGCCTTCAAGAGTGTCATTATAAGGGGGGAAAAGATATGCTGGCTCTATATATCAACAATCATGAAAACAGTGAAATCTTTTCAGGGTCATCTCTTGCTTTGGGAGGATCGGCTCAAGAAAATGATAGTAACAGTGATATTTTTGTTGGTGATGTTTCAGCAATTTTAATTGACAACCTACCCTACTGGGCTGAGTTTTTCAGAACTCCTAAAAAAGAAATTGCTCTTATGCCCGAATGGGAATCGAAACTTCAAATGATGATTAAAGAAGTCTCACAAACAAATGTTGTAAGTCTTAGTGGAGTTCCTTCATGGATGCTGGTGCTTTTGAAAGGTGTTATTGACCACACAGGAAAAAGCCTTAAAGAAGTGTGGCCAAATCTTGAAGTCTATTTTCATGGAGGAGTTAGTTTTAATCCTTACAGATCACAATTTGCCAATCTCCTTCCCCAAGGTATAAACTATATGGAAACCTACAACGCATCGGAAGGATTTTTTGGACTTCAAGACAACAAAAACCTTGACTCCCTCCTATTGCTTTTAGATTATGGCATCTACTACGAATTTATCCCATTTGAAGAACTAAATTCAGAGAATCCAACAATCATCAATCTTTCACAAGTTAAGAAGAATACAAATTATGCCATGATAATTTCCACCAACGGAGGCCTTTGGAGATATATGATTGGAGACACAATAATGTTTACAGAAATTAAGCCCTTTAGATTTAAAATTTCTGGAAGAACAAAAAGCTTTATCAACCTATGCGGAGAAGAGCTAATCTCCGACAATTCCGACAGAGCAATTGAAGTTGCATGCAAAGCAACAGATGCCATAGTTAGTGAATACACCGCAGGACCATATATGGGAGAAACACGCTATCATGAGTGGATAATTGAATTTGATAAAGTTCCTAATGACAATGAGAAGTTTTTTGAAATACTTGACATAACACTTAAGGAATTAAACTCAGACTATGAAGCAAAGAGATATAAAAACATTATTCTTCAAAAGCCAAAAATTAATATTGTTGAAAAAGGAACATTCTATTTGTGGTTGAAAAGCAAAGGAAAGCTTGGAGGACAAAATAAAATTCCAAGACTTGCCAACAATAGAGATTATTTAGATGAGATATTAAAACTGATAAATAAATAATAGAACAAAATGACAATTAACGAAATACAAGACAAGATTATAGAAGAGTTCTCAATATTTGAGGACTGGATGGACAAATACAGCTATCTAATAGAATTAGGTAGAGAATGTCCAATGATTGATGAAAAAGACAAGAAAGAAAACAACCTTATTAAGGGATGTCAGTCAAAGGTTTGGGTTAGTGCAGAATTGATTGATGGCAAAATGGTTATAAAAGCCGATAGTGATGCCGTAATAACAAAAGGAATAGTAACACTATTGCTTAGAGTTTTGAACAATCAAAAACCACAAGATGTTTACGATGCAAATCTATATTTCATCGACCAAATAGGACTCTCCACCCACCTGTCACCAACAAGAAGCAATGGGTTGTTGTCTATGATAAAACAAATAAAACTATACGCCATAGCCTACACCATCAAAGGGGAATAATATGTTTTTTAGAAAAAAGCCTGAGAAAACACAATACTCCTCAGTAAATGCAGAGGTGTGGAAAAAACTAAGGAAAAACAAGATGGCAATGCTAAGCTTGTTAATAATTGGCATATTCACACTAATAGCAATCTTAGGCTACACAATAACATTAGACCAGACCCCCTATGCAAATCAACAATACCTTGAAATAGCAACCAAAAAACCAGGCTTTAAGATAAAATTTCTAAGAATTTATGAAGGAGAAATCACCCAGAAAAGAAACTTCATAAAACACCTTGCCTACGGAACAAAAAACAACTACACATCAATCCCAATCTATAAACACTGGGAAAAAGGAGACACATTATATGTTGAAACCTACACATCTGAGAAAATAAATAATGGTGAAATAATAGCCCTACACAAAACCCAAACCAAATACCAAATAAAAGAACAACGCTATTGGTTAGGGACAGACCGTTACGGACGTGACATGCTATCCCAACTAATGATAGGAACAAGAGTAAGCCTTTCAGTAGGATTTATATCAATAATCATATCATTAATAATAGGAGTAACACTTGGCTCCATAGCAGCCTACTATGGAAAATGGGTAGACAACCTAATAATGTGGCTAATAAACGTAGTATGGTCAATCCCAACAATCCTATTAGTCATAGCCATCACCTTCGCACTCG